>Ga0187852_1000002_pt1 | contig 260199 bp, 257 predicted proteins | sample June2016WEW_6_40_FD_134511 | JGI IMG/M metagenome (GOLD analysis project Ga0187852, IMG submission 134511) | Peatland microbial communities from SPRUCE experiment site at the Marcell Experimental Forest, Minnesota, USA - June2016WEW_6_40 | ecosystem: Environmental > Terrestrial > Soil >... | reverse complement strand
TGCTTTGAATGCTTCAACAGGCAGCATGATATGGAGTTACACCACAGGTGGTGGCGTATGGTCTTCTCCTGCCGTTGTCAACGGCGTGGTCTACGTAGGCTCATTCGATGGCAACGTCTATGCCTTGAACGCTTCAACAGGGGCATACATCTGGAGCGACGCAACGGGCGGCTTGGTGCGGTCTTCTCCTGTTGTTGTTGGCGGCGTAGTCTATGTGGGCTCATTTGACGACAACGTATATGCTTTTAATGCCACGACAGGCGCAAGAATATGGATCTCCGCAACATTTGGTTGCATAGTATCTTCTCCTGCTGTTGACGGTGGCGTGGTCTACGTAGGCTCAGAAGATGGCAACGTGTATGCTTTGAACGCTGCAAACGGCGACCAACTCTGGAGCTACACAACAGATGGCCGAGTGATTTCATCTCCCGATGTTGCAAACGGCGTGGTCTATGTAGGCTCAGATGACGGCAACCTGTACGCTTTGAACGCTACAGACGGCAACCCACTCTGGAGCTACACAACTGGCGGCGTTGTGTGGTCGTCTCCTGCTGTTGTCGGCGGCGTAGTCTACATAGGCTCAGAAGCCAATTACGTGTATGCTTTAAACGCAACAACAGGCACACAAATCTGGAGTTGCTTTATAGGTGGCTCTGTAGATTCGTCTCCCACCGTTGCCGGCGGCATGGTCTATGTAGGCTCATACGACGACAAGGTGTATGCTTTGGACGCTGCAACAGGCGACATAATGTGGAGCTATCCAACTAGTGGTCCCGTGTGGTCCTCTCCTGCTGTTGCAGGCGGCGTGGTCTACGTAGGCTCGGATGATGGCTGCGTCTATGCTTTGAACGCCACAACAGGCTCCCAAATTTGGAGCTACCAAACAGGCGACTGGGTGGAGTCCTCTCCTGCTGTTGTTGGCGGCGTGGTCTACGTAGGCTCGGGTAACGGTAACGTGTACGCTTTGAATTCTGCAAACGGCGACCAACTCTGGAGCTACACAACTGGCAGCGGGGTGTATTCTTCTCCTGCTGTTGTTGGCGGCGTGGTCTACGTAGGTTCAAGCGACGGTAACGTGTACGCTTTAGACGCTGCAAACGGCAACCAACTCTGGAGCTACACAACTGGCAGCGGGGTGAATTCTTCTCCTGCTGTTGTTGGCGGCGTGGTCTACGTAGGTTCAAGCGACGGTAACGTGTACGCTTTAGACGCTGCAACAGGCTCCCAAATTTGGAGCTACTCAACTGGCAGCTGGATAGGTTCTTCGTCTCCTGCTGTTGCAGGCGGCGTAGTCTACATAGGCTCAGTCGGAGGCACCGTGTACGCTTTGAACGCTGCAAACGGCAACCAACTCTGGAACTACACAACAGTTCGCTGGGTGGAATCGTCCCCTGCTATTGCAGGTGGCGTAGTCTACATAGGCTCGGGTGATGGCTACGTGTACGCTTTTGGCTCATCAACTTTAACTGCTCCCACCGTTTCGGCTTCGCCTACCACGGTGGATTGTGGCCAGACATCAAGTTTGACTTCTTCCGCTGTGACGACGGGCACTTCTCCCTACAGTTATCAGTGGTTTGAGATGGCTCCCGACGGAACCTATGTTGCAGTGGGGACAAATTCTGCAAGTTTTAATTTTGCTACTGATGGCTCTACAGCTGCTGGCAGCTGGAACTTCATACTTCAGGTGACCGACAGCACAGATGCGGCGGTAAACTCAACTGCGGTCTCTGTGACTGTGAATGCATCGCTCTACGCTCCGGTTGTAAACCCAGCAGGTCCGGTTGATCAAGGTCAAACTGCAGTTGTGTATGCAACTCTGTCAGGAGGGGGCACGGCTCCTATCACGTACGAGTGGTTTGAGAAGGCTCCCGACGGAAACTACGTTGCTGAGGGCTCGGGTGATGCTCCGGGTCTTTTCTACTTTGCAACTTCAGGCTCCACGGCGACCGGCAGCTACAGTTTCATCCTCCAACTAAGCGACGCTACAGGTGCAGCGGTTAACTCAACCGCCCGATCAGTCACGGTCAACGCTGCGCTTGTGCCTCCCACAGTGACGCCTTCGTTTGGCACGGTGGATAGAGGTCAGACTTCAGTCTTGTCCTCGTCGTCTGTGACTTCGGGCACGTCGCCCTACACGTATCAGTGGTTTGAGAAAGACCCGAGCGGTAACTACGTTGCAGTGGGCACGAATTCAGCAGGCTTCAGCTTCAGCACCACAGGCTCGACTGCAACCGGCGTATACCTCTTCGTTCTCCAAGTAACTGATGCCACGAACGCGGCAGTAAACTCTACTGCAGTTTCTGTCACGGTGAACGCTTCCCCGACTGTCACGGTGAGTGGCAGCCCTTCGCCTGGGACGATCGGGGTACCAGTCACCTTCACCGCTGTCGGTTCCGGCGGCACGGGAACTTTGACTTACAACTGGTACATCGGTTATACCGAGGTTCAAAGCGGATCAAGCAACACCTACACTGCTACTCCAACTTCAAGCGGTTCATTCTCTGTTAATGTTTCAGTTACCGATAGCTTAACTGAGACTTCCAATCAGGTCACTGGATCCGTTTATGTCAATCCATCTGTCACGTATAACTTCGCGTCGCTTTCCTCGTCAACCATAGATTATGGTGGTTCGGTAACCGACGCAGTGACACTTGAATTAGGTCTTACCGGACCAGTTGCTTCTGGAGCCACTGGATCTGTAACATTTTACTGGTCAACCGACGACGCCACCTGGAATCAATTTGATGTAGAAACCCTAGTTGACGGTTCAGCTACTTCCGCTGCGTTCGTTCCCGCTGCTTCTGGAACCTACTATATCGAGGCTGCTTACCCCGGCGACTCCAACTATTTGCCTTCTTCTAGCACGTCAGATTTGACTGTGAACAGTGCCCCTTCAGCGAGCATTTCTCCCGGTTCATGGACGATGGATGTTGGGCAGTCTACGACGTTTACTGCCACTGCCTCTGGCGGTTCAGGCACTTACACGAATTACCAGTGGTACGCGAATGGGCTATTAGCTCAGTCTGGGAGCGCGTCAACGATGACTTGGGGGTCTCCAAACGCAGGCACTTTCTTGATTACCGTGAAGGTTACTGACAGTTATGGTGTGACTTCTGTTCTGTCTTCTGCTGCGACTGTTACGGTGAACTCTGCGCTGACTGCTCCGACCGTGACAGCTACTCCAGCTACGGTTGATCGGGGTCAGACTTCAGCTTTGACTTCTACGGCTGTCTCGACTGGCACTGGTCCGTACACTTATCAGTGGCTTGAGAAGGTTCCTGGCGGAAGCTACGTTGATGTCGGCTCGAATTCTGCGAGTTTCAACTTTGTTACTTCCCAATCCACAACCACAGGCACTTGGAGCTTCATACTTCAGGTGACCGACAGCACAGGTGCAGCGGTAAACTCAACTGCGGCGACAGACTTGGTCAATCCTGCGTTGGCTGCTCCGACAGTTACGCCGTCTCCCAGCACGGTGGATCAGGGTCAGACTTCGGCGTTATCATCATCAGCCGTAACCACGGGTACTTCTCCTTACGCTTATCAGTGGTTTGAGAAGGCTCCTGGCGGAAGCTACGTTATTGTCGGCGCGAATTCTGCAGGCTTCAGTTTCGCCACAACTAGTGCAACGGCTACGGGCAGTTGGAACTTCATGCTTCAAGTGACTGACAACGCTGACACAGCGGTAAACTCTACTGCCGTGGCGGTTGCGGTAAATGTTGATCCGACCGTAAGTATCTCCCCCACTGTTCCGCTCACTTTGGATGTCGGGCAGCCCCAAACGTTTACGGCAACCAGCTCTGGTGGAACAGGAACACTGAGTTACCAATGGTTCCTAGACGGTTCTGCTGTTTCCGGCGCGACTGGCACAAGCTACACTTTTACTCCTTCATCGACCAACTCCGCTTCGATCTATGCGACTGCCACTGACAGTCTAGACGTGACATCAGCTACATCTAACACCGTGTCTGTTTCGGTGAACCAACTCACAGTTGACGCTTCAGTCAGCGGCTCTAACGGCGCCATTAGTCCAAGCGGAAGTGTCCCCGTTAACTATGGCGGCACTCAAGTTTTCACTATCACGCCGAATACTGGATACCAAATTGCAAGCATCACAGTTAACGGTGGTTCGGTGCCTGTTACCTCACCTTCCGGCCAAACGGTTAGCGTCACCAACGTTCAGGGCGCAGATACAATCTCAGCAACGTTTACACTAGCACCTGTATCAACTCCGACCACAACACCAACTGCGACCCCTTCACCATCGCCTACACCGACAACTACTCCAACAGTATCGCCAACTTCGTCACCTACGGCATCATCACCATTTTCATCGAGCCTTGTAATTCCCGTCGTCGGAGGAGTCGTTGTAGCCTCTTTAATCATCGCAGCGGTAGCCACCGGAGCAGGCAAAGCCTTCCTCGCCAAACTAAGCGAAACAATTCTCCAAAGACTAAGACACATCTTCAAAATTGGAAAAGCCAGCATATCAGTGCCCAAAGGAGTAAACATCACAGTTCATCCCCATCCTGACGTTCAACTGATATTTAGCGAAGTAACCAAGGCTGGAGCGGCAAAAGCAACTCCACTGACGAGTTATCCGTCGCTGCCTCACGGCGAGTCATTCATCAAAGGAACCGTATTTGACATTAAAACCTCCGCCGCCTTCACTGGAAAGGCAACCGTCGGCATTCACTTTGACGGCTCCGGATTAAATGACGCGCAAAAAATGGCGCTGAAAGTATTTCGAATACACTCGGCTTCTGTCTGGGAAGACATAACAACACACATCGACCTAAAAAACAACATTGCATACGGCGCTACAGACCACTTCTCGATATTTGGAGTTAGATAAAAAAAACTCATTACCCATCTTTTCTTTTGATGGCATTAGAAGCCGTGCCAATGCAAAGGGTGGATTGGAAATTTTTAGGTTAATCCAAGCGAGTTCTTCATGACTTCCAAATCCAAATTGCCCGCGTGGAAGGTTTTGCCCGTTCTTGCATTCGTTATAGAGACAACTGCTGGAGCAAAAATGTTGGTGTCAACCTTGTAAAAGTCAAAACCCGCCTCTTTGAAGATATCTAGAAACCTCGGATTCTTCTGAGCTAACCTCTTAGCTTCCTGTAGCATTTCCGAAGCCGATGAGGGCGCCTGCTTAACTATGCTTTCCAGCTTCACTTCGTCTTCATAGTTGACTGTGTAGTTGGTTGTTCCGCCGTAGAGGATGGCGTCGTTTGTTCTACCCATAGCTTCTCCTGCATTTGGGTGCACTGGAACAATCGGCGCGTAGCCCCAAGCATGCTTTACAATCAACGGGTCAAGTTCTAGTCTTTCAAGCTTGTGAAGCCCTGTTTCCACGATTCTCCCGGAAACCTGAGTGACTCCTGAAAGGCTTGTGGTGGAAAACATGACGATGAAGAGGTTTTTGGGCGAGACGTTGCATTTTAAAGCAATCTGTTGGATTACAGGCTCGGGCGGCGCTTTTTCCGTTTCCAAGACAAGAACTGCTGTGTCTGATTCCTCTTTATAGTTGAGTTTTAAGTAAAGGTCTTTAGGTTTGAGGGCAAGTGCCCTAGCAGGACCCGAAGCAATAGCTGAGTAGTTGTCGCCTTTTATTTGCCAACCTGCGAACTGCGAGCCTAAAAGCGATAAGGCAGGGTGATCTGTTTGAACAAAGACCGATGGCAAAACCACGTCGCCATACTGCACTGGAGTAACAGTTGCTTTTCCGTACCCAGCAAGGCAAATTTCAGTTATAATTTCGCCTGCAAGAAATCCGCCCTCAGCCTTAATACCCGCATCTACCAACGTTGCGCCTGACTCTGTCTGCTCAACTACGACGCCGTACTTATCAGATCCATCGCACATTTTTTTGAATAAGGCTAGAGCCGATTTGTTAAGGTTAATCTTGGATGTAGACACTTAATGTTCCTCAGGTTGCTTAATGGACAATTACATTCAGCAAGCATAAATTAAGTTTTTCCTTGACACTAAAAGAAACCCTTAGACCACTCCCATCAAAAAGGCTAAAGCAAACCTTTCTTTCAGATTTTCCGTGAAGCAGGCCGTGGCTTCTACAAGATTGACCACGGCTTGTTCGCACCCGCAGTTCTAACCATAAACAACGCAAAAACAGGGAACACCTTCAAAGCAGGACAAATCAACCCTAATGTACTATCAGAATCCTTAGGATTCTAACCCTTTTTTTCATTTCAGCTTGAATCTTGAAAGAACAGGTATTGCTATAGCAAATGCGACAGGTATCGTGTAAAGTGCTACCGTACCATTGAAGAGGGCGCCGAGTGGAATAAAAGCCAAGGCTGCCTCTGGCTTATATGAAAAGCCGACAGGGGACGGCTGTTGGAGCGTAAAGTAGTTTACGACTGACGTTATGGCAATACGGACAACGATGCCTAAGACTGTTGCAGATATGCTTATCATTTTAGCATGCTTCTTAAGGATATCAGACAAGTTTTCCGTTTTGCAGCCCCGAGTTGCAATCAAGTAGGGGACATAGACGCCTAACATCATTGAAAGAATTGCAACAAGGTTATAGACTGGCCCTAGCGGCGAAAAGCCCCCCGTGAAATAAATTGTCAAAATGACAGTGTTTATCGCGGATGTTATTAAGCCAGCTATTGCTCCTAGGACTAAGAAAGCTACCACGATTGGTATTTCCCAGATTTGGTAGTAAAGGAAGGGTGCATAGGGCGCTGGAATTTTCGGCCCGGCTACATTTAGGGCCATAGTCAGCGCAACGAATATTATGATGAGTGCAAGTGTTTTGGTATTCATTTTTGCTTGTCTCGTGTGGTTGTTGAAATCCGTCGTTAGCTATTTAAGAGTAGTTACTCAAAAAAACGTAAGAGAAATCGGGTAGAATCAGGGCTAAAATTGATAAATAAGCCCACAATAACATTAGATAAGCAGTGAAACGTATTGACTGAAACAATCATCAAGTTCACCTCACCCAGCGAAGTTAAACCTTGGCTGGAAGACAAAACAAACTCGATCATCTCGCCAGTGCATACCCAAGCCAAAAAATTAAGGGACGACATGAACGTGTCAATCCAAAGCGTCGCCGACGTAAGCAAGCTACTCCTGGATAACAGCACAAGAGAAATCGAAAGAAGAAACATGAAAGTGTACAATCGAGCCCGAGCCCTAAACAAGCTTGCGCACCTGTTTGTTGACAGACTCAAAAAGCTTGAGACGCCTGAAGAAATCTCGTACGATTCGTTAAGCAAGTACGCTCAGGAAATCCAAAAAGTCTTCATTGTATTCGATATAGACATCAAGAACTGGTTTCCGAGAATCTCGCCATTCTTCATAATGGATAGAAGACGATTTTTGACCGTCTACGAGAAGACTAAACAAACCCACACGCTTCTTAACGACTTTATCACAAAAGAGTACGTCAAAACTAAAACCTTGGAGGAAGCCTTCAACCTGCTGAATGAACTCCAAAACGTACAGCAACAGCAGGGAACGATAGGCGACGAAAAAGAACAGATAAAAAACGAGCGGCTGCCAATCGAGAAGGAAATCGCTGAGTTAGAACAGAAAATTGACGAGTTGAAAACCAAGGGACCCATCGACTCTTTAAACATGGCGAATAGTGAAATATGCAATTTAACTAACGAGTTAAAGCATTCTCTCAGGTACTTGCAGAAACCATTCATCAAGATGCAGGCGTTAGCCACCAGCGGCGGCGGAGGGGGGGTAACTCCTGACCAGCTGAGCAGGGTAAACCAGTATTTGGATGCGCCTTTTGACGCTTTTTTGACAGAGCAGAACGGGTACCCCGAACTGAGAGAAATCCTGGAGAAACTTCAACATCTCCTCGCTGAAGACAAGTTGAAGCTTAAAGAGGACAAGGCGCGCAAAGCGGAGCAATCGATAAACGAGATAGTCAAGAACGACTCGCTCATTCAGCTTCAAGCCAGATGCGTGGAGATGGCAAACAGAAGAGACCAGCTGTTGGCTTCTCCAGTGATGGATGAGACAAAACGGTGCCTAGCCGTTTACCAGCAGCAGCTTGACCAGTTAAAGATGCGGAAAACAAGCATCGAAACCCACGAGGCAGTCAAGGAAAACGCGTACAACGACACATCGGACAGAATCGGCAACCTAAAAAGAACCATTGAAAAAGACATTTACAATTCTATAGACATTAAAGTTCAAATCCCATAGTCAACCGCCCGTGTCCCGTTTGGATTTATCCTCACTTCTCAAAGAAGCCCTAAACGTTCAAAGCAGCGTCTTCATCGAAACGTTAGACGAAGCCGCGCATTTGTTACAGAGTGAAAACGGGCACGTCGGCAATTTAACAATCACTAACCGTTTAGTCACTCTTGAACCGCTTGGCGAAGCGTTGGTAATAGGCGATTTGCACGGGGACTTCGAAAGCCTCGCAGTGATGCTTCAGGAAAGCAGGTTCCTGCGAAAAATGGAAGAAACAAGCGATGCAACCCTGATTTTTTTAGGCGACTACGGCGACAGAGGAGACAAACCAGCCGAAGTTTACTACACGATTCTGAAGCTGAAGCTTGCTTTCCCAAAAAAGGTTGTTCTTTTAAGGGGAAACCATGAGGGACCAGCAGATTTGACGGCTTCTCCGCATGATTTACTCCTTAGATTCCAAGCAAGGTTCGGTCAAGACGGCAGGCTTGTTTACGATAAAACTCGCTCTTTATGGAGTTGCCTGTACAACGCCGTGTACGTTGAGGGTCGGTTTTTGATGGTTCACGGCGGCGTCTCAAAGGAAATCAGCAGCCTTCAAGATATCGCTCGAGCCCGAGACAGTAGCAACGAGGGTTTGCTGGAAGAATTACTGTGGAACGACCCAGCCGAAGGAATGAAGGGGGTTTCTTTTTCCCCAAGGGGCGCAGGAAAACTCTTCGGCAAAGATGTAACAAAGATGGTTCTTGAACGGTTGAACGCTAAAATCCTGATAAGAGGACATGAAGCAAGCAGCGTAGGCTTCAAGATCAACCATGGCGGGAAAGTCTTAACTCTGTTCTCAAGGAAAGGCGATCCATACTACAACAGGTACGGAGCCTTCTTGCAGTTACCGCTCACCGAGAAACATGAAAACGTCAAGGAACTCATCCCGTTTATCCACAAGTTTTAGCCTGACGTTACCTTCAACGGCGTGAACTGTGCATAATTGTTTCTGCTCGGCGCACAATGGATTTAACCTAAATGTTTCCTGCTGAACATTGATTAATTGCTAAGTCATTAGAGGTTAAAAGACAGCGAGAGGTTTAACGAGTGCCAAGCGAAAATGCCATTGAAACAATCAACCTGACGAAAGTGTTCAAGTCAAAAATTCCTTTGCCCGGGCACTTTAAGCGCAAGACGGTCACCGTGAACGCCGTCGACAACCTAAACCTCCAAATCAAGAGGGGCGAACTATTCGGGCTTCTCGGACCCAACGGCGCGGGAAAAACCACTCTGGTCAAGATGCTCTGCACTCTTCTTCCACCCGACCGCGGAACCGCGTTAATCAACGGCTACGACATCGTCAAGCAGCAAATGCAGGTTAAACGTTCACTTGGCACACTTTTCAGCGTCGGCGAACGCGGCTTCTTTTGGCGCCTTAACGGGTACAGAAACCTTGAGTTTTTCGCTTCAACCTACAACGTGCCGAGGCAGAAGAGGCAGCAGCGGATTATGGAAGTGTTAAAGCTTGTAGGGCTTGAGAACAGCACCTTTGAGCTGTACCAGAGGTATTCAGGCGGAATGAAAAGGAAACTTGCGCTGGCTAGAACCCTGCTTCCTGACCCGCCCGTGATACTCCTTGACGAGCCGACGACAGGTTTAGACGCGATTTCCGCCCGCACCGTGCGGGACTTCGTTAAACGAACCGTTCAGGAAACAGGCAAAACCGTGCTCTACACCACCCACTACATCGAGGAGGCATCGCAGATCTGCAACAGAATCGGCATTCTCAAACAAGGCAAAATAATCGCCCTCGGCACGCCCGACGCGTTGAGGGAAAAAATCAAGAAAGAAGAGTCAATCAACCTAACGCTTGAACAAGTCACGCCGGCTCAAATCGAAGAAATGCGTTCCCTGCAAGGAGTCATCGAACTCACGGAAAGAACCGAGCCGAACCTGTTGCCGGGTCAGCAGGCGCTGTACATTCAACTGAAAAGCGTTGACATGCTGCCTCAAATCTTCGACTACATTTTTGAACGGAAAATCAAGCTTGTGAACTTCAAACGTGACGAACCCACCTTGGAAGACGCGTTCATAGAGCTAACTAACAGGGCGTGAAGGCATGGGCGCGTACGACGAGCTTGAAAAAATCTGGTACTTCATGAAACGAGACATGATCAGCTTCTCAACTTACAAGACAAACATTGCCATTCTGGTTTTCAGCGCAGTTTTCGGCGCGTTATCCTACGCGTACCTCGGGCAAAGTTCGGTTAACCAGCTTGTGTTGCAGGAGTTCCACACGAACTTCACAACTTACCTGCTTATCGGGTTGGCGTTCAACACGTATCTTGGACAAGCCCTTACGCTGGTGCAGAAAACCATCAATCCCTGGGCGCTTGAGGAAGTCCTGGTTTCACCCACCAGCCTAACAACCTTCATCATCGGCAGTTCACTCTGGGGTTTCGTCTGGAGCACCGCGGTCGTGGCAGTTTACCTGCTCATCGGCGTGTACATCTTCGGCATAACGCTAAGCATCAACGTAGTCGGCACGCTGATCGTGCTGGCGCTGGGAATCGGCACGTTCATCGGCTTCAGCATGATCGGCTCAGGCATACTGATCCTAACCAAACAAGGCGACCCCGTTGCAGCACTCATACCCATCGTGACAAGCCTTTTTGGAAACGTTCTTTTCCCGCCGCAGGTTCTGCCCACTTTCCTGCAAGTAATCGCCTACGTTACTCCGCCATACTATTTCTTCACGTCCATCAAGCTCATACTGACAGGCGCAACCATCGCATCGATACTGCCTGACATAGAAATTTTAGCCGTGATGTGCGCCGTCATAGTTCCGTTAGGCTACGGGGTCTACGCGTGGTGCCTCAAAACAGCGAGGAAAAACGGAACACTATCATGGTTCTAGACAATTTCAAAATTAAATTTTCGCTTTAACAAGTCGCTGATTATTTTCCATTCTGAGGACGTAACTTTAAAATTAGTTCCTTGAGATTGCCGGAATATTGTCATATTCTGCAATCCCGGTATTTTCCTCAACTCTTTGCTCGTAAGTGCCGTTACAAGAGTTAGTTTTAGCTGATAGTTAATTACTACTCTCAGAGCTTCTTTGCCCCTGTCAGACACCGAAGCCCAATACTTCGTTGATTCTGGTGACTCCTTCATCATTCGAGGAGCAGATATTATTCTACCAATAGCATAAATACCCCTTTCAAACCGAGCCTTCCAAATTAATCCGATGTCTCCAACTCTTATTTCATCACTAAAACGGTTAACTAACCAAGTATCTTCCTTCAAGTTTTCATTACAAAGTGCGTCATAGAATCTATACCTAAGCGGATTAGCTTGGAAAATCCAAACTCTTGGCTCCTCTCTGTCTCTAGTACTGGACCTTAGCGCCTCTTCCTCGACCATCTTTAAACACATTTCTTTGTATCTATTTCATGATGTTTATTTTATACGCTTTTTGTAAATCTATTTCGAAAGCGGCGACTGGGTTTTCAAGCTTCCACGCCTCAAGCACGGCTGGGTTGATTTCGCCCACGAAGCCCACTTCGACGCCGCCCACGAGAACCGCGCCCACTCTGCCTTCAATGAAACTCGGGTGAGCGGCTTCTTTTATTTGCCATTGAACCCCAAAATTCATGAAGAAAGCGTCCAAGGCTGACTTTATCTCGGTGAAGTTCGCGTTCGCATGTGTTGTTGCAGCGCAGACCCATTCCTCATCCCTCGTCTTCGTCTCGGACAATTCGTCAAGCAACGTAACTTTTCCCAGCTCAAAGATCTTTTGGGGAAACTCTACGCTTTGGTTGTTGCTGAGGAACCCCATCAGGCTTGGCAGGAGCCAGTTGCGCAGGCAAGTCATGGTTGCGACTTTCGGGTTGGCAACTTCAACGCACGCCGTTTCCTTCACGTTCATCTTGCCAAACAAGGTTTCCTTATCTGTCAGCGTATAAGTCAGGATTTCTTGGTAGCCTAAGCCAACCAAAAGTTCCCTTGCAACGTCGATTTGGCGTTGGTCAGGTTTTGCCCTGCCAGTTGTGGGCATTTCGCGCCAAACGCACTCGATGTTGTTGTAGCCGAAGGCGACTGCGACGTCCTCAACGAGGTCAACCTGATGCATCACGTCAACGCGGTAAAATGGCACGACAACGTCCACGGTGTCCCCATGCGTTTTCCCGATGCCTAAGCCCGCCGTCAACAGCAGCTCGCCGATCTGTTTAGCTGAAAGCTTCAGCCCCAACAGCCTGTTCGTGTACTCCACGCTCAGCGGCACGGTGCGGCTGCTAAAATTGGGCGTAGACTCATCCATGCGCTTGTACCCGTTGCCTTCAGGGTAATGAATCGTGGCGGAGAAGGCTTTTCCGCCGCGGTCAATCAACGCGGCAGCCACAAGGTTCAGCGTGTCAACGACGGTTCTGTGCACTGTGCCCGTGACTTCAACCAGCAGGTTCCGCGATTCCTCAGTTATCTTGCCTAAATCGTTCGAGTTGATTATCGGCGGAAAAGACAGGATTTTTCCTTCCGAGTCATACAGCATCGGGTAAAGCGGGTTCTTTTTAACTATGTGCCCGTACTCGAGACCTTTCAGGTGCCGCTCAAGAATCTCGTTCAGCGTCAGTTTCTGGTCGAACCCTAAAGGAACAAAACTTACCTCGCTGGGGTTAACCGCCCTATATTCTATTGGCGGCTTAATCATGTGGAAGTTGTAGATGCCGATCGAGGTTTTCTGGCGGTTCCTTCCGAAGGTTTTATCCAGCTTATCCTGCATGTGCATCAGCCCCCGAATGACCGCGTCGCTTAACTGCACGTCTTTAATGACGGCGCAGGCGATGAATGGGCGAATATCGAAGAGTTGTGCGTCCACGTTGACGTCAACGACTGGTTTCTCCGCGGTGTACAGCCTCGCTCCCTTTTCCAACCCAAGATAACAGCGCAGCCCTCTGGCTAATCCTTCCGCACTCCACAGGTCGGGGCGGTTGGTGTCCTTCATTTCGATGCTTACGGTGCCTTCCTGCTCGTTGAAAAGCTTCACTTCGCCCTTGACGTTGGCAAGGATTTCGTCGAGCCGCTCCATTTTCCAGTGCAGGTCCAAGCCCAGAAGCCGCTCAAGCTCCAAATAATCCAGGTCGATCGTCGGCGTTTTAGGTCACCTCTTTCTTTCTCAGCCAATCAAGGTCCTGGCTGAAAATCATCCTTATGTCCTCGATGCCTGCCCGCATCATGAAGAGGCGGTCAACGCCTAAACCCCACGCGATGACGGGTTCCTTTACGCCGAGGGGCAAGGTGACTTCGGGTCGAAATATGCCGCTGCCGCCAAATTCCACCCAGCCGTAGCCTTCCTTGTACGCGCTGAGTTCCACGCTGGGCTCGGTGAAGGGGAAATAGTCGGGTTTGAACCGTACTTTGTCGGCTCCCGCGATTTCCAAAGCGAACTTGCCGAGCACGCCCAGAAGATCTTTGAGGGTTAGGTTTTCGTCGATGATTATGCCTTCCACCTGGTTGAATTCGGAAAGGTGAGTTTTGTCGATTAGCTCTGGACGGTAAACCCGTGCGATGCTGAAGTGCTTGCTTGGCACAGCGAATTTTTTTGCCGCAAGCGTTCGCGCGCTAAGGCACGTTCCGTGACCACGCAGGATTAGTCGTTGAGCCGTTAGGAGAGAGTACTTGTACCCCCATCCCGTGGAGCCAGTGGTCCACCCGTCTTCATGCGTTTCCTTCACCTGCTCCAAGGCTTGGGCGTGCATGCTTACGTCGCCGTACGCGGGGTCCTTCGTGTAGTAAATGTCGCTTTCCTCTCTTGCAGGGTGATCCTGCGGCACGAAAAGAGCGTCAAAGTTGAAGAAGCCCGTTTCAACCGCCGTGCCCGTCATCTCCTGGAAACCCAACTGCACCAGTTTAGCGCGGACTTCGTCGAGAAACTGGAGGTAGGGATGCTTCTTGCCGGGCCAAGTTTTGGCGACGGGCGCTTCAATGTTGTACTTTTGAAGTTTTGAGGTGTGCCATTTGCCAGTGATGATGAGTTCAGGCGTGAGCTGCGTGATTTCCTGCGGGGCGGTTTTGGCTTCGGCGGCGGCTTTTTTGCCTTCCGCGGTGATTTGCAGCGTGCGGCTTGTTTTAGGTTCGATAGAAAGAACCTTGCGTTTCTTCAGCAGTTCAGCAGCCTGTTTCAGTTCATCCTGTTTGAATTCTTCAAGCGCCGTCTGCCCTTTCTCATTTACGATTGCGAGGAGTTTCTCATCTTCGCCCTCTGGGATGAAGGCTTGGTGAATAAAGTTTTCAGCGACTCGCAGGGTGTTGTCGCTTGACGTGTAGAGCGCCCATTTTTTTCTTATCGCCCAGCCGAGCGCGATTTGGATGAACTGAGCCTCAATGCCCGCCTGCTTCGCCGCTTCTTTGAGGTCTGCTGACCCGCCCTGCGCCGCCACGGCTCGCATCAGGCTGCGTTCAGGCAACCCGTTTTTGGAGTAAGTTTCCCCCTCAGCGGTCAGTTTGATGACGTTCTGGTGTTTTGCGTGTATGCCAATGAGGCTTTTTTCCTGCAGGGTCAGAGCCGTGCGCATGACTGCCGTGTCTTGCATGCCTGTTTTTTCGATTAGCTGCTCTACCGAGGCGTCTCCGCCGACCGCCTGCAAGGCGCATAGGAGTTGTTGTTCCTGCGTTCTGAGTTCAACCATTTTGGCGCGTGCCTTCTACGTGGTTCTTTTTGAGGTTTGTTAAGGGATAGTTCCTTCGCCTCAAATAAAAGCATGCTGATGAGTCTTGACCATGCAAGAGAGAAGCAGAAGGCTGTCTTGAGGCTTTTTTGGCGCTATACCGCGCGTTAGGACGTTTTATTCTTTTTTTTTGCCAGTTAAGAGGGGTTTTTTCTTCAGAAATTGGCTGGTCTGTTTTCATTTCAGCCCTAAGCGGACTTGAGATCCAAAAACCTCTTATTTAAGATGCTTGTTCATTTTAAAGCAGGTTTTTTCAAAACTCTAATCCCCTTCTTAAGCGCTGGTTGCCAGTAGAAGGTTGGTTAAGGGCTGTCTGGAACCTTCAGGAAGAGAGAAGGGGGTGAACCAGAAGGCAACCCTTAACCAGATTGGTAATCAATCGAGTTAGCATAAAAAGCTTTGCATTAAATTACTTTTACCTATGAACAATTCGCTGAGTTTTAAGGGTCTAAACTGAGTTTGCGCTATCGCAGTCAACCTGCTGAAAAATGTTATTCGTAGAATCCACCGAGCTTTCAGCAGAACAACCATCACCGTTGAACTGCCGCCAAGTTTGCGGATGAAAAGTTTGCTTAAGGCGGAAGCTAACGTTTTACTTTGAAACCGCTTTTTGAGGGGGCTAAGCCTGCTTACGCCATTGCTAATTTGCGCAGCCCAATTCTTTCTAAGTCTTCGCACTCGTCGCAGAGGTCAGACGTGGGTCTGCTGAAGCGTTTGCGAATGACCGCCCGCGGGTACTGCTTGCAGTCTTTCTGCCAATGCCACCTGTCAGGCTCAGGACCCTTAACATACTCCACATTCTCCGCCAATCCGAAACCTCCCACAAAGAGCCTCAATCAACACAATATAGTATACAACAACTATTATTTCTAATTTGCCAATCCCTTAAATAGGGACAAAAAAAGGTTGGTTAGCGACGCAGAGCTTATTTTGCCTTTCCAGCTTTCTTAGCGCAGGCGCTACTGCAGTACTTGCTTTTAGCATCAAACGTCGTGTAAACCCGTTTGCAAACTGGACATTTCTTATCCAAACTCAACAACCTCTTAACAGCATTGTGGTACGCTGGACTTAAAACTTTTTTGCGAAAAAACCCAAAACTAACCTGAAGCCAACTCTGTTTTTAGAGCACCCGCAGTTCAGCATGTGTTTTTGGGTTAAGTGTTGTTCAGGATTAAGTCTGCCTTCGGCGCTTCGTTCCTAACAAGGTTAACCGCGTTCTCGCAATCCGACCTGTTATGGTAGCCCTCGCAGCTTTCAGCGATGACTGCGCCGTTGCCTGCCCTCAGCTGCCACCTGAACAGCCGAGCGTTATCCTTGTACACCTCAAACTGAGCCATAAGAAAACCTGCCCTAAACAGGTATAGCGTCCAAGTCACATATAGCTTTAACCGAACTGCCGCTGGAAGGCTTTCTAAAGTTTCTTCGTCTGGTCCTTACCAAGATGAGATAAACCGCTACAGCCATCACTATTCCCACCGCGAAAACCCCGACTGTTTCAGCGATTGTAAAGGCACTTCGAGCTGCCGCGCCATCGGAGCCCGTGGGAACTGTCGCATTATTGGGGTAGCCGCGGCTTTCCCAGTATCCTAGGTAGCTTGAATCGTTTGACACATCGATCTGCGTTACCCATTTTATCCATTTGTATCCATATTGGTCAGGAGGCACAAGCGCGAGTGGAAACCCTGCCGCGGCGGGGAGAGTTACGTTGTTCATTTTGTAAGCTAAGGTTATGTTGTTCTGTTCCACGTAGCTTAATGGAAGCGATGTGGTGTAGCCGTCGGCGGCTATGAAGATAAGAGTGTTCGCATCTGGGCTGACGCCTGCCTCTTTGATGAGGTCGCTTACAAGGACTCCTTGCCATAAGCAGGTTACGCTCCAGCCTTCTACGCAGAGAAGTGTGGAAACATTCTGGTACAACGTGAAGTTATTGAGTATGTCGCTGTACGTATATTCTACAGGTTGGTTTACGAGACCGGTGATTGTTAAGTTGTAAGTCGCCTCGTCTATGTGTTGTGTTCCATCGATTGCAACGTCGGGGTGTAGAGCGATATCTTCAACGAAAGTGCTGATTGACGTCAATTGTTGACCATCATACTCGGTAACTTCTCCCGGGTAAAGCCCAGAGGGCAGCGGTGGTGGTGGCGTAAAACCACCTGTTAGCATCGACGGAGGATATGGCGAAGCAGACGGCGTCGCGGATGTACCTGGGGCGGAGGGTGAAGAAGACGCCGTAATTGTCGGTGTTAAGGAAGCAGTTGGAGTGGGGGACGGTACGAGCGTTACGGAAGGCTTAGAAACGTTCTGAGCAATAAACAGCGAAACAACCAGCGCCGCCACTAACAAAACCACAACCAAAACTAGTCTTACATGCCGCTTAATTACCTGCATTTCAAACTAATAATGAGAATGCCTTCATATTTATCTGTAACGCGCGTGCGTTCCTCCGCAGGCATCCTTTTCAAAACATGTTTCAGGAAGTTATAAAAGCGTGTTCGTCCCACATGGTATTGTGGGAAAAGATGGAGCAATTAACAGTTAAAGTAGATTCAAAAGGCAGAATTTGCATTCCAGCCGAAATAAGAGAAGAATTCGGAGACACCATCACCATCAAGAAAACCCAAGAAGGCTACATGATAATTCCCGGCAAACGCCAAGATTTTCTTGAAGAGTTCAAAAAGTTAATCAATTCTGAGCCGAAGCGTAAAGGTAAACCAAAACTTGCAACTCCAGAAGAAATGAAGTCAGTTTGGAGAACCGCCAAGTGAAACATCAGGACAATACTGAAAAGCTGCTCAAAATGATCAATTCTAAACATCGCCGAACAGGTAAGCCTGAAAATTGGCCCCCTGAAAAGATGAAATCTATTTGGTGCAAAACCCAATGATTATCGGCTTAGACACCAACGTACTATGCTACGCCCTTGACCCAGCATATCCTGAACATGAAAACGTGAGACATTTATTGCTCAATCTCTCACCAGAAAACCTCATTGCCCTAAACCCGACTGTTCTGCATGAGGCTTATCACACGCTCGTTAACTACTTAGAATGGACCCCTGAAGAAGCCGCCAAAAGACTCACCGCACTTTTGAATCACCCATTTATCGAGTTCTATAACCAAACACAAAAAACCAGCCTAATCGCACTAAACCTGGCAGTAAAACACAACCTCGACGGAAGAGACGCCCTCATAATAGCCAACTTCTTAGCAAACCAAACACCCATCATGTACACCCACGACAAAAAACTCCTAAAACTACAAAAAATAACCTGGAAAAACACCAGCTTAACCCTCAAAGACCCAACAACACAAGGCTAAAGACAAACCTCTAAAGTAACCTGAATTTGAATTCTATTTACTGCGTTGTTGGTTCGTTTTGTTTATATATTCGAACTTTGACTATGCATGTGCAAAAAGAAGGAATATCTAAAAGATGGGTTCTAAGTCACCAAGGGGCGAATTCGCCGCAAGGCAGTTAGCTAGGAAACGGAAAAATTTCCGTTGGCACGATCGTTACTTTAACCGTCGCATGCTTATGCTCGACGAAAAAGTTGACCCGATGCAGGGTGCACCCCAGTCACGGGGCATCGTTCTGGAGAAAGTCGGCGTTGAATCTAAACAGCCGAACAGCGCCATCCGCAAATGCGTCCGCACGCAGCTTATCAAGAACGGAAGGACCATCACGGCGTTTTTGCCGGGAGATGGCGCGCTCAACGTTGTTGACGAGCACGACGAGGTCGTTGTTGAAGGCATCGGCGGGACAAGAGGCGGCGCAATGGGAGACATTCCAGGAGTCCGCTGGAAGGTCGTCATGGTTAACGGCGTAAGCCTAAACGAGCTCGTTTACGGGCGTAAACAGAAGCCAGCGAGGTAAAATGGTATGACACAAGCATCAGTCGCTCAACCTCAAGAAATCAAGCTTTTCCAGAAATGGAGCTTCAAAGACATCAAAGTCGAAGACATAGGTCTGCAGCGGTACCTGAACTTGACCCCGATGGTTGTCCCCCACAGCATGGGACGCCACGAGCACCAAAGATTCCGCAAGGCAAAAGTCAACATCGTGGAACGATTAATCAACAACCTCATGCGTCCAGGCAAGAACGCGGGCAAAAAAGCCAAAGTAACCAACATCGTCAAGGAAGCCTTCGAAATCATCTACACGCGCACGGGCAAAAACCCCGTTGAAGTTCTCGTGAAAGCCGTTGAAAACGCGTCGCCATGCGAAGACACAACACGCATCAGCTACGGCGGAGTCGTCTACCACTTGTCCGTTGACGTCGCGCCGCAAAGACGCATAGACCTAGCAATCAGACACATAACCGAGGGCGCAAGGCAAGCCAGCATGAACACTCCGCGCAGCATACAAGAAGCAATTGCAGACGAACTGATCCTGGCGGCAAACAAGGACATCAAGAGCGCAGGCGTAGCAAAACGCAACGAAATCGAACGCGTCGCGCAATCCAGCAGATAAAACAACTTCCCTTTTTACCGTTCAAATCTACTTTTCCTTTATTCTAACAAGCAAGCTTTGACCCTTCATATGCAAAGTTGAGACAGACAAAAGCTGCCTAAGCCTGATCCAAGCCCTAAACCTAAAAAGCTGCCCGAAACAAGCCCTGACTGGCGACGAGGGGAGGAGGTCTACTATTTACATCAAAATCCCATTGTAAATATGGATTTGGTTCTTTCGGGGTGGTTGCTAGCTGCCCTCAGCGGGGGATGGCGGGTGCTTTTCTTTCGGTTTCCCTGAATATGCGGGGGTTTGATTAGAAATAGTCTTAAAGTTGACGGTGGAATATTACTTTACGAAGTTTGTATGCCGACTAATTTGCCGCCTGAAGCGTTGGACAAATGGGAGCTAGTTGAAGCTGCTCATACGCCTAGAGAAAAAATGGATGCCATGATTGAGTTCCTAAAGTATGTTCCACATCACAAAGGCACCATGAAACTGCGGGGCGAAATGAACAGGAAAATTTCTCTTATCCGCGCGGATTTAGACAAGAAGAAACGCATGGGCACGGGCAAAAGCAGCGGCGGACCGAAGCTTTCTGTTGAAAAGGAGGGTTCTGCGCAGATTGCTTTGATCGGCGTGACCAACGTGGGTAAGAGCTGTTTGATGAGTGCCACCACCAACTCGAAAGTGGTAGTTACGCCGACGCCTTACAGCACTCATGAGCCAGTGCCAGGCATAATGAACTACGCGGATGTGCAGTTCCAGATTGTTGAAGCCCCAGCGGTGATGGAAGGCAGCGCCGACGGGCGAGCAGCAGGTCACGTTACGCTTGGTTTAGCGCGCAATGCCGACGCCGTGATTCTGATGGTTGACTTGTCCCGTGACCCAATCGAGCAGTTGGATCTGGTTTTGGCGGAGCTGGAAAAAAGCCGCGTGCTCGTAAGCAAGCCCAGCGGCAAGGTGGTTATTGACCGCCGCCATGCTGGGGCAGCACTGAGGGTTATTCTTGTCGGGAAGCTTTTGGATTGCAGCATGCAAGATGTTGAAGATTTGCTTCGCAGCTACAAGATAAACGATGCCACAGTGAGAATCAGCGGCGACGTGCGGCTTGACGACGTGGAGGACGCCATTTTTGAGACCACGACCTACAAGCCCGCGGTGATTGTTGCGAACAAGCTGGATTTGAAGGGCGCAGCGGCGAACCTGCGGCTTCTGAAGCAGTACGTGAACGAGCGGTTGCCCGTTGTCGCCATGTCCTGCGAGCAGAAAACTGGGATTGACGAGTTGGGCCGGGCGCTCCTGGAAAGCTTGCAGGTTGTTCGTGTTTACACAAAGGAGCCTGGGTCGCATAGGCCGACTGGACGCCCGTTCGTGCTTAAGCGCGGCGCCACAGTTAACGATTTGGCGAAGAATATTCATAAGGAGCTGGTTTGGAACTTTTTGTTTGCGATGGTTTGGGCTAAACGTTTGCCTTTCAGCCCCAAGAAAGTCGGGTTAGGCTTCGTTTTGGAAGACGGGGACGTAGTGGAAATCCACGCGAAAATAGGTTGATAAAAAGCTAAGTTTTGTGTCGCGTTTGCGACCTTTTTTTAAAAAAAGGGTTATGGTGGGGGCGGTGGAGGCGGCGGTGGCGGAAGCGGCTGCTCAGCCTGTCCTTTCTTTCGGCGTGTTCTCAGAAGCATCAGAACGGCGAGGACGACTACTATCACGACTACTGCGGAGACTGCGCCGTACGTTACCAGCGAGTTAACGGGGGTTGGGGTTTGTTTTGGCTTTGACGAGGAAGATGGTGAGTTGTTTGGTGTGGGTGTGGGTGAGCCTGTGTGTGACGTTGGCGGCGGGCTTGTCGAAACGTATTCGACTAGGACGGCGTAGCTTTTGACGTCGTTGGACAGTGAGGCTGAGTTGTCTGTGGGCGATGCGATGAAGGGCACTTCGCTGTCAGGCGCAAGCGCTGTAGACAAGTAGCCTGTGTAGTTCATTCCTATGACTTTTTCTGAAGCGTCGTAGAACGTTGTTGCGACCCAGACGTTGTCGGCTGTTAGGCTGCCGTTGTTTATGACGTTTCCTGTGACGGTGTACACGCCACTGTTGTCAAAGCCGCTCAGGCTGTTTGTTGATAGGTTTTGGTATACTGTTTGGTTTGTGGCGTCGGCTATTGACACTCTGAGGGTAACGTTGGTGACGCTGCTTGTGTAGCTGTTGTCTTGGGTGACGCTTTGTACGGGGTTGAAGTCGGCGTAGAAGGGAGCTTTATATCCAGGAAGCAAAGGTACCGCTAAAACTGGGTAGTCGACTTCGTTCAGTACGTTACCTGAGGAGTTTAAGGCCTCGCCATAAATGTAAATTGTGCCAAGGGTCGTCGTTCCAGTGTTCTCGACTTCGCCGACTACGACTAAATCGCCGATGTATCCTGCTAGGACGGTGTTTGTGGGCGAAGTGTACCATTTGTAGCTGAGGATGGCGGCGTCTGTTGTTTGTGCTTTCGCGTTCGGTGCTGATAGGGCGGCAAATGCGCTTATGACTAAAATTACAAGGATTACGGATGCTACTATTTTCTTCAATTTATCCTCACTCGAAATAAATATTTCCCTTTAGAACCATCATAGTCAAGTAAACAGTTATTAAACTTTTTCAAAATTAACCCCAAATTTTACCCGTTCCCCGCTCGTGCAGCGGAGCCCGTGTTGGGGCTGCTTGTTTCTCAGCGGCGCTTTTTGTGGTGATTTTTGGTCACACGCGCGCGCTTTTCACAAAAAGACTCCAAAATAATCCTTAAAGAACACCTAAAAAGGAGAGGGCGAAAAAAGCTTGGCTTTATCTGAATGCGGAAGCATCACGGCTCCTGTACCCGAAGGGGGTATTTGCATGCTGTGTGCTACTGCTAGAGCTAGTGCCCATGTCGTGTCGTCGTGGCTGTTTTGTGGGTGGCTGAACATTAGGTGTCTGTTTTTGGTGTAGGTGTATTGTTGCTCGTTTAGCTGTTAGCAACGCTCTCAATCGTCGAAGACTTGGATGCCAACAACGTTTTATATACGGACATTGTATATACATTTCTCGTATGTCAGAAGTAATTACTGTTAGAGTCAAAAAGACACTGAAAGAAAAAATACGAAAACACAGAATAAACGTCAGCAAAACCGTCAGAGAAGCTCTCGAAGATGAAGTCAAGAAGCGGGAAAACGCTGAACTATCCCAAGCCATAACTCAAATGAAAGCTGTCTTACAAAAGATCCCAGATGACGAAATCGTGAAAGCCATAAGGGAATCAAGAGACCAACGATGAAACACTGTCTGATTGATGCAAGCGCATTCATGCTTTTAATCAAAAAAGCCGACCCCAAAAGCACGATCAAATTCCTCCAAGACTCCAGCATTCTCGATTTAACCTACTACGAGGTCGGGAACGCGGTTTGGAAAGAAAGCGTTCTTACAAAGCTGCTAACGCCAGACGCCGCGAAAACCCTACAGAGAACGGCTGAAACCGTTCTGGCAAAAATCGACCGAATAAGCGGCGAGGCAGATAGCTTCGAAAAAATCATGGAAATAGCCCAACTTGAGAAACTCACTTTTTACGATTCAAGCTACATTCATTTCGCCAAAGAAAAAGGGCTCCAACTCATAACCGAAGACAAAGAACTCAAAACAAAAGCTCAAAAATACGTCAAAGCCCAAACCGTGACAACAGCCATTTTAGGAAAATCGTTCGGCACAGACAGAGAACGCATTAAACCCTTCACGGAAACAGACCGCGGCGAAGACTGCAACGAGTGGAAAAAAGGGTCTTAGCCTTTTCTGAATGGGGAAGCGTCACGGCTCCGTCTCCTGAACAGGGTGCTTGCATGCTGCGGGAACACTGCTGAAGCCATAGCTAATCTCAAAAGTCGCTATCCCCAAGAGCCTTGCCTTCCAAAGTGGAAAACCAAAACCCAAGCAAACCGAGCATGCCCTGGGAAACCGCCGCGCCCATAACCGACAATAACCTCAACATGCAGTCAACATTGAAAGTCGCATTCCGCCCATCCCAAAGTCGCAACACGCAAACACCTCCAAACCCCAACCCAAAAAAACAACCCAAAACACAAAGCGCCACGGCGGAAAGTCGCAACTTTCCCGTAGCAAAAGTCGCAACTTAAATTTTTTCAGGAAAAAACAAACCAAAAAATCAGAAAACCGAAATCCACTCATAAGAAAAACCAAAAAACAAACCCGAAAAACCAGACGACAGATTCGCGTTAGATGGACGACAACAGAAAAATTTTTATGCTCTCACACCCATTTTTTGGTAGGGAGTGGCGAAGCAATAGTCAAATCCGACGATTTGGCTCCGCCGCGGGCAAATATGCAGCCCTCTTCCTTTCCAAATTCTCGAGAACCTGCTTTCCCAAAGTCAAAGCATCGGCAACAACAAAGGGAATTTAGTCGAGGGATTAGAAATAGACAATCAACATTCTGTACAAGAACTTTCTGAACTTCAAAAAGTGAAGTTGAAACTTGAGGAAAACGCAGAAAAATACAGGTATCTCGTCAAGTATGCCCCAGTAGGAATCTGTGAGCTTAATCTTTCACCGCTAAAGTTTGAAAGCGTCAACGATTCAGCATGCCAAGCGTTGGGTTACAGCGAGCAAGAACTGCTTGTCATGAACCCGTTTGACCTTCTCTACGGCCCAAGCAAAAAACGCTTCGAAGGGCGAATTGCAAAAGTTTTGAAGGGCAAAAGAATCGATGAGCCAGTTGAGTATCATGTTAAGACAAAAGATGGCAGGGGAATTTGGGCTTTCTTCAACTTCAAATTCACTTACAAAAATGGGAAACCAGAGAACGGCCTGGCAATTGCACAGAACATTACAGCCCGCAAAAGAACAGAGCAGCAACTTGTCCTGTCAGAAATGAGATTCCGAAGGCTCTTTGAGACAACCCGCGATGGAATCATGGCTCGAGACCTGAAAGGGCGAATGATCAACTGTAATTCAGCCTACGCCGAGATGCTCGGTTACACCAGAAAAGAGTTGAGAAACCTCACGGTTCACCAGCTACTGCCCCCAGAGTGGCATGAGCAAAGGGAAAGAGTCGTCGGCAAAGTGCTACAGACTGGGCACTCCATAGTTTTCGAAAGGGAATACAAACGCAAAGACGGCTCAGTTTTTCCAGCGTCAGTCCGAACTTGGCGTTTGACCGACGGAAAAGGAAAAGTGATCGGAATATGGTCCATTGTGCGAGACATCAGCCAGCAGAAGGCACTCCAGAAGAACCTTGAAGAACAAGCTGAGAATCTGGAGCGGCTTGTTGAAAAGAGAACAAAGCAGCTTAAGGATTCGGAGCGTTTAGCAGCTATCGGCCAAACCGCGGGCATGGTGGGGCATGACCTGCGCAATCCCCTGCAAACAGTCATCGGCGAGTTGTATCTTGCAAAAGCTGAGGTTGATTCGCTGCCTCAAAACGAGATTAAATGCAATTTGCTTGAGAGCATTCATGTGCTAGAAGAGCAAGCCGTCTACATGGACAAGATTGTCTCCGACTTGCAAGCCTTCGTGCGACCCGTCAAAATAGTAAAAAACTCAGTTATCCTCAAAGAAGCCGTTAATGACGTTCTCGCGTCAATCGCTATCCCAGATAACATCGCGGTGCAGATGCAAATTAAAGATAATTTAGCCATTAAAGCCGACCCTCAACTTCTAAAACGGGTTCTCATCAACCTGGTGACAAACTCGGTGCAAGCCATGCCGAAGGGCGGAAAACTCTTCATCAAGTCGCAGGTTAACCGTGACGGCTACGTTTCAATCTCCGTGGAAGACACAGGCGTGGGGATACCTGAAAAGATTAAACCTAAAATTTTCACTCCACTTTTCACCACCAAACCGAGAGGCCAAGGCTTCGGCTTAGCCGTCTGCAAACGGGTGATTGAAGCGCACGGCGGCACCATCAGTTTCGAAAGCCAAGAGGGCAAAGGCGCAAAATTCACGATTCAGTTTCCTTGAAGTTAAGGCTCAACCATTTCTTTCTGCTGTTCGGTGCCTCTGAGCCGTTGCCTCAGCGTGTAGGCGAAGGCGATGAACCAGAAGCCGACGCTTACCCACCCCAGTATGAACCCGACGATGTTGCCTAAGATGTAGTAGGCGATTTGGAAGCCCACGAGGGAGACAAACGTTAGGAATGAGCCGGTGATGCTGTAGCCTCGAAGGGCATTTCTGTTTCTTATGACGGCGCGGAGCATGAGCAGTAGGGCTGTGAAGTTGATGACGCTGGCGATGCTTAACACTAAATTTGCGGTGTTCATTTTCCCTCAATTTTCTCACTGCCACAACGGCTTTGCTCAACTTAAGACTTGCGTCGCTCAAGTGAGCCGTGGCAAGTAAGATGGTTTAAATTCCATAGTAGCTATTAGCATAGGTGACTGAGAAGGGGAAGAGGATGGAACACAAAAAAATGATTTCGGGCGACTGCGTCGGGTGTGCAATGGAGCAGCCATGCGTCAGAACTTACCGAAGGGTTTCTTTCGGAGAAAAAGTCTACTGCCCAGACGGGACAATGCACCTTGTCGACGAAGCAAGTCTCGCATAGGCTGGTTCAAAAGGGAATAAAGCTCGTTTTTTGAGCGTTTTTTGTTGGTATTTGTGGTTGTTTTTGGTTGTAAATACTAGGGTAGGTCTACGGGAAGGGGCGTTTCCAATAGGGCTTGGATCATTTGCTGTTCGTTGAATGGACGCTGGAAAACGTTTTCTTTCCCTGCAGTTTCCAGATTTTTCGGTGGGTTTCTCTGGGAAATTCAGGTATCAATGGATTTATACCTGATCGGCATCCCTTAACCTATGCGCATCATCGAAAAATACGCGCTGCCTACGCAAACCCGCCTGCTCATCGTAGCGCTGGATAACCCGACCAGGCAAGCCATCCTCGTCCTGCTCAGCCAATGCCCCGACTTCTCCTTCACCGAAATCCAAAAGACCCTTGGCTTGGAAAAACACGCCCTCACCTTCCACCTCAAAAAACTCTTCGCCGCCGCCTTGATCGCCCGCCGCCTCGAAGCAGGCACCCACAAATACTCATACTACACCGTAACGCCGCTTGGAAGCCGAATCCTCGCCAGCCTCAGCAACCCGCCAACGCAGCCAGCACCTAAGAGCACTAAAAATCCGAAGTGAAGCCAACAACGAAAAATCTCGACTTGATAGGCGTTATTTGAACCTAGACGGCCTTTCAACCATCTTAGCAATTGCTCCATCGCTTAAAAAAGCAAAACCCATCTTTTGAGGGGGTTACCAAGTTTCGAGCGTTAATCCTCAATTTTAGATAAGTTTTGAGAAGTCATCGTATACTTTCTTTCTGTGACCGACAAAAAGTACGGTTACTTCGCTTCGGTTTGGATCAATTTCATAGATAGCTCGGTAGTCACCCGACCTTATGCACCAGTAATCTGAAGGGTGTAGCGGTTTTCCCGCTTTGAACGGGTCCTCTGCGAGTTCTCCAAGCGCCTTTTTTAACCTCGCTTGATTTGCTAGGTCTATCTTCCTTAATTCTTTAGCAGCGTTCGGATGTAGCAAAACCTTGAAAACCAAAAACCTAAGCTTCCTCTAACGGAACCAACTTTTCTGGATGTTTCTTTGCTTCTTCGCTGCGCTTATTTAGAAGCTCATAGAACTTGCGGGTTTTCTCGCGTTCTTCGTAGAGGCTTATTATCGTCTTTATGGCGTCGCTTCGGCTTTTAAATCGTCCCTCAGCTACCCAACTGTCGATTTCAGCAATCATTTCTTGAGGCAGTCTTAACTGAACTTGAGCCATTAAGGGTCACTGTAAACAATAGTGTTTACAAATCCACTTAAAGCTTTGCCCAATACAGCCAATACAGCCCTAAGATGAAAATTAACAGCCGAGCTCTACTACAATCTTATTATTTCGCACGAATAGACGCCCCACACTGCTTGCAGAATGAGGCTTGTGCCTTGTTCTTTGTTCCGCAACGGCTGCAAGTCAACTCTGAAGAAGGAACATTCACCGTTTCTTCACCAAGTCTTTTGCCGCAGTTCTGGCAGTAGACCGCGTCGATATCGTTGCTGGCGCCGCAAGCCTCGCAGAGAGACGCCGCCTGGTTTTCGCCGTAAAGCGCGGTCCATTTGCCGGCTATCCAAAGCTTATCTTTCAAGCCCTCCACCGTCGGAATTATCTCGATTAACTGGTCAAACTGCTCTCCATTGGGAGCAAATTTCGATTCACAATCTTGGCTCAGTATCACAAACTTCGGCGTTTTTCCCCAAACCAACTCGACCTTTTCGATTTCCTCGACTGTATAGAAACAGCTTTTCTTGCTCAGCTTCAACAGGTCGTCTAAAGAAAGGTCTTTTATTTTTTCATCAATCGATTCCCTGTTCTCCGTCTTTTCCGTGTATTGCGCCACGGGAGCAGGCACCCCAAACGCTGAAGGCATATAAGAAAGCGTCTCTTCGGTCTCCGACTCAAAACGTTCCGCCCTACCCAAGCAAACAATCCCAACACGCCTATCAGTAAAATAAACATCATACCTGGTGCGAACATCAACAGGCAAAACGACATCTTTAACGATTCCCAACAACCTTTCAGAAGTTGACATGTATTGAGTTCCTCATCAGATGGTTCTTGTTTTCGCTGATTCATAAGGTTTCTTGTAGGTTATGCTCGCGCGCCTAGTTGGGAGACAAACTGGTGGGACGGGGGGGGATTTGAACCTATGATCGCATGCGCTCCAAGCGTGTTACCATGATTCTATTTGCAAGCCCTTTATTCTCTTAAAGTGAACCTGATTACGGGTAACCAGCGTCAAACCGTTCTCAACGGCTATTGCAGCTATCATGGCGTCTCTGAAGTCTATTGTTTCCCCTTTGGCCGCCAGTGTCGCAGATATTTCAGCCGCTTTCCTTGAGGATGCAAAATCTAAAGGAAAAACGGTTAGCCTCTCAAGCAGCTTTGAGGTCTCCTTCAAGTTTTCCTGTTTTCTTTCTGACTTGTTAGCGCCAAAGAAGAGTTCAAAGGCATTAACCGAAGTAGTTGCGCCCCTGTCTTCTTCATCTATTTTGTCGACTTTTTTCTTTGCCTCTTCTTTGCCGCGTAAGATGGCGATGAGGATGTCAGTGTCCAGACATTTCATTGCAAATTCTCTCTTGAGCAGTTTGCCATCCTTTGGCGAGCTCAGCTTTGATGACTTTTTCTTCTTCGTCTGTCATTTTCCAGGTTCCGAAGCAATCTGAGATTTTGCCTGACTTCTTGGTTATACGCAGAATGATGTCCGTGAAGCTTTCCTTGCCCGTTTTTTCGCGGCGTAGTGCTTCGTATGCCTCGTCTTTTATTGAAATGGTTTTTGTGCCCATAAATATGTATGTGTACATGTACACAGATAAACATTGCTCACTTATGATGTGGCAAAATAGGGGTGTCTGAATGTTTATGGCGGCGACGTTGGAGTTTGCACCCCGCGGTCTTGGCTTTATCCTATTTTGCTTTTTTGGTAGGAAAATCTTTTAGGGTAGGATAGTTTTATTCTTAACGAGGAGCAAAAAGCATGCAAACGTTGGATGTCAGTATTGTGAAAGTCACGCGAAGAGGACAGACGACGATTCCTTTGGAAATCAGGCAAAAATGCGGAATCAAAGAAGGCGACCGCCTGCTCGTCGAACTTACAGACAAAGGGGTACTGTTCAAGCCTATACCGAAACTGCTGGATATGGCTGGGTTCATGGCTGGACACGGGACGCCTGAGGAAATAAAGAAGGAAATCGACAAGCTTAGAGAAGAGTACTAACTTGAAAGAAGTCATCGACACAAGATTCCTGGCAGAATATTCCAACAGCACAAAGTCAGACGTGATAGAGAAAACGCATCGAAAATTAGACAGCCTAATCTCAAAAAAAGAAGGGATACTTCCTACCATAGTTATCGCTGAAATGATACAGATCACCTGCGGAAGACTTGGAAAGGACATGGCTGGAAGCGTTTATCAAGCCCTGATTCAGAGCGGACTGGAAATTCAAAATTTAACTCCGCAGATCGCTCAGCAAGCGGGACTTTACAAGTGTGTACACAGAAATTTGCCGATGGGAGATTGTGTAATCGCAGCCACCGCCCTGTTGAACCATGCAAGAGTTCTGTCAGATGACGCCCATTACGACTGCATAGAGGAAATCAAACGAGTCTGGATCTGACAAAAACTGGTGGACGAGCCGGGATTTGAACCCGGGGCCTCCACGATGCCAACGTGGCGATCATACCAGACTGATCTACTCGCCCAAAGCAGCTGGCTTCTAAACTTTAATCCGCGTCATTTAATAAGCGTTTCTTATGCATTTTAAAAAAGAAGCTTAAAGGCGGGCAATGGGCATTTTGTTCAATCGTTAATGTCGGCGTAGCTTTTTATAATGCAATCGCAAATAGAGAAGCCAAGCAAGGTGCCACATATGCCCAAGGTTAAAGTTGCATTGATCGGTGTTGGAAACTGCGCCTCAGCCTTCATCCAAGGCGTCGTGTACTACCAGAAATTCAGCAAACCTGAAGAGTTCGTCGGGCTGCGCAACCCAGTTTTGGCTGGTTTAAGCCCGAAGGACATCGCGGTTGTCGCCGCGTTTGACGTTGACGCCCGAAAGGTTGGAAAAGACGTTTCTGAAGCCATTTTTGCCGCGCCGAACAACGCGCCCAAAGTGGCTGATGTACCCGCGCTAGGTGTTAAGGTCGCTAAGGGTCCGCTGCTTGACGGGTTGGGAGATTCAACTAAAGCCATAGTTCAAGTCAGCAGTGCCCCCGATGCAGATGTCACTAAGGTTCTCAAGGCTGCGGGCGCTGAAGTTATGGTTAATTTGCTGCCGAGCGGAGCCTCACAAGCCACGCAGTGGTACGCCGAGCAGGCTTTGGCGGCGGGATGCGCATTCGTGAACGCTACACCGACATTTATCGCGAGCGATGCGGCGTGGGCGAAACGGTTCAGCGACGCTAAACTGCCGCTTGCCGGCGACGACTTGATCGATCAGATCGGCTCAACCGCGCTGCACAAGACGCTTCTTAAGCTGCTCAGCGACTGCGGCGTAAAGATCGAAGAGACTTACCAGTTGGACGTCGGCGGCGGAACAGAATCCGTGGACACGATGGATCGCACGCGCGACGCTAAACGCCAAATCAAAACCGAGTCGGTGGCTGCCTCGCTACCGTACAAGGCTGAGGTTGTGGCTGGCAGCACGGACTACGTGGATTTCCTGCAGAACAAGCGTGACAGCTACTTCTGGATAAGCGGCGTCTACTTCCTCAACGCGCCGATGAAGATCGACCTCAAATACCAAACAGTCGACGCGCCCAACGCGGGCAGCGTGCTCTTCGACGTTGTCAGAGCCATGAAGCTTGCGCTTAGCAAGAAAGTTAAGGGCGCCGTGGAACCTGTCTGCGCTTACGGGTTTAAGCGTCCGCCGCAGATTGTCCCGATTGAAGTTGCCGACAAAGAATTCGCAAAGTTTGTCGCGTAAACCACATCAAACACAAAATAGCTTTATCATGTACTGGGCAAATAAGCGAAAAATTAAAAACAGAACTATCCACTAAACGCTAAGGAGACAAGCCAATTGGATACCATAAGAAGACACTTCCTTCTTTGCGTAATTGGAGGCGCTTTCTGTGTTGCCTTCGGACTTTGGGCTTCAATAGTCAACCCCACAGGCATCAGCAATGCGTACACTCTTCCAGAGTTCCCATTTTTTGGGGAAATCTTGGTGGTCTTTGGTTTATACTTTCTTTGGAAATACCTTCCACCATTTGCTCATTGGAAAGGCTTTTTAGGCTACATCAAATGCCCACATTGTGGATCCCTTGTTAAAGAAGACGGGACTGTTTGCAAGTACTGTGGAAAAAAACTCGGTTAGCAAAAGGCTCCAACTTGGATGACAAATAACTTAACGATGTCCCATCGAGGATAGTCATATTAGGAAGAGTTTGCCTGAGTGACTAAAGTGTTACCGCATGGAATTCATGAATGTCATAACTTCACGGAAAAGCGTCCGGGACTTTTTAGGCAAAGCGGTTGAGGAAGAAAAGTTGATGAAAATCTTGGAGGCTGCGAGGCTAGCGCCTTCCTGGGCTAACAAGCAAGGATGCAAATACGTTGTGGTAAAGAATAAATCTACAATCAACGAGTTAGCAACCGGGTTCACCAGTTGGCTAAGCGAGGCGCCCGTCATCTTGGCTGCGTGCATTGACCCCAAAGACTCCGGCTCGCACAACGGCATGGATTACTACCTTGTAGACGTGGGCATATCAATGCAGCAGCTTGTTTTGGCGGCAACGGACTTGGGGCTTGGAACCTGCTGGATAGGGGGATTCGACGAGGACAAAGTTAAGAAAGTTTTGGAGATACCAAGCAACATCAGGGTTGTTGCGTTGACTCCTATAGGGTACCCGGCACCAATGAGTGAGAGAAGCAAAACCGTGCGCGAATTCGTCAAGGCATTTCAAAGAAAGCCGCTGGAAAGCATGGTTCACCGAGAAAAATGGTGACGGACCTTCAGCGTTGACCGCTAAAGTTTTCGTAGTTCAGCCAGCACTTTTTCCCTGAACCCGTTATATTTCAGCGTGTCTTTGAGGTAGTTTATGGTTTTGACAGGAGTCGGGTCTACGCCGCGCAGCACCGCCAAGTAGACGCTTGCAAAGTCGCCGATCAGCGTAGTTGAAAGCATCCGTGCCAAGCGGCTTTTGCCTTGGGCTTGAACCTCAAGCAGACCAACACCCGCTTGTTCCATCAGCTCTTTCGTGATTTCTATCCTGCTCTGAATCGCAACTGGTTCCTCCTTGTCTCTTAAGAAAATCGCCGAAAAAGATTTAGCGAGCTCACCCGCGCGCTCCCAACCCACAATCTCGTTGTGGTTCAGTTCGCTGAAAACGTCCCATTTCGCTGGAACCTTGCTGTTCTCGTTGAACTGCTGCTTGTAACGCATAGCGACGCTGCGGTACATGCCGAACCCGTAGATGACAGGCGAGGTTTGCCCGATGTTTAAGGCTAAAGCTTTCGAGTAGTTTTCTACCGTTGCCTTCTCAGGCGCGTTGTCCACGCCGATTTTTTCGAGAAGCTGCACGGCTTCCGAAAGCTCCTCTAAGGCGCCCGAGACCAAACCCATCTTCTCCACGTAAACCAGAAGGGGAACCATCAGGTAGGGCAATGCCGCCCTTGGAGGCATGCCAGTTGGAACACGCAGGTACGGCACGTTTAGGCGTTCAGCGTTTTCAAGCAGGGCGCCTCCGCTGCTGACGCAGAAAATCATGCATTTCCGCTTCAACGCGTCAAGAAAGGCGCTGAGGGTTTCCTCGGTGTCGCCCGAGTAGCTTGTTATCAAAACGAGCGTTTTTTTGCCCGCGTACTCGGGAAGCTCGTATTCCCTGTTAACTTCAATGGGCACGGCGGTTTGGTTTTTCGCCCAGTCCTTGAGGAGGTCGCCGCCGATTCCTGAGCCGCCCATTCCCGCGACAATTATGCTGCTCGGCTTAGGATAGTTGACTTTGACTTTGCCTGCTAACTCCTCAGCTTCACGGTAAAGCTTGGCGGAGTTAACGCAGAAGTTGACAGCGTTGCTCCTGTCTACCATCTTGATTTTTTGAACATCGTCTAAAACGGGTGCAGCCATTTCATGATTCCTCCAGTAACCCGCAATTTTATATCTAAAACCTTCCTTTTAAGCTCAGCGCAGAAGCATCAACCAAGCGGTAGGAAGCAAGAAAATTCGTGGATAAGAAGAAACTTACAATAGCCATTCCGGCGTCAACAGTCTCAGACACGCCTCATCTGAGGGAGAAAACCTCGAAGGTGGGATCGATCGGGCGGGCTGCGGCGATTTTCAGAGTGGACGAAATCATAGTTTACGCTGACAACCCTAAGGCTAACCAGGTGCGGGACCTGGATTTCACCGCGCTTTTGCTGACTTATCTGGAGACGCCTCAGTACCTGCGCAGAAGACTCTTCAAACTTGAGCCTAACCTGCAGTACGCTGGAATTCTGCCGCCTCTGCGCACGCCTCCTCATCTTGTAAGCGGCAAAACAAGGGATTTGAAGGTCGGCGAGTACCGTGAAGGGGTCGTCGTTTCGAGGGCTAAGGACGGCTTGCTTGTGGACGTGGGCGTCGAGCAGCCAGCGATCCTAAGAGAAACCCAGCACGCGCAGGACGAACGCTTAACCCTGCAGGTCGTCAACGTTTCGGGGCGCGTTGAGGTCCAAACCGTAAACCGCAGCGACATAGAGGCTTACTGGGGCTTCAAGGTTCGCATGGAAAACAAGCCTTTCGGGCAGGTTGTGGCTGCAGGCGGGTTCGACTTGACAATTGCCACGGCTAGGCTCGGCGTCAACTTTAGAGAAGTTGCTGACAAGATCAGCGCGAAATGGAGCCAAGCCCACAGTGTTTTGGTCGCGTTTGGGGCGCCGTCGAGGGGTCTGCATGAAATCGCCGAAGACGAAGGCTTAAGGCTGGGGTCAATCGTCGACTTCGTCGTTAACACGATTCCTAAGCAGGGCACGGCGACGGTTAGAACTGAAGAAGCGCTGCTGGCTTCACTAGCCATCTTCAACGAACAATTTAACCATTGAATCCCTAAAAAGAAGCCAAGCGTCTGCCCAGTCAGTTTTCTTTAGAGGCTGTTCTCTTTAATTTGCTTGTATCGGAAGCAAAACGTCAAGTGGTCGTTGACTAAACCTGCGGCTTGCATGAAAGCGTAGCATATTGTGGGTCCGACAAACTTGAACCCTCTCTTTTTCAGGTCTTGGCTCATTGCCCTTGACTCCTCTGTTTCCGCGGGCACATCTGCGAAGCTCTTGAAGCCGTTGTGGATTGTTTGTCCGCCCACGAACCGCCATATGTAGGTGTCGAAACTGCCGAATTCCTTTTGGACCTGCAGGAACTTTTCGGCGTTGTTTATGGCGGCTTTGATTTTCAGTTGGTTGCGAACTATGTTGGGTGTCGCCATTAATCTTTCAACGTCGAAGGCGGTGTATTTTGCGATTTTCTCGGGGTTGAAATTGTCGAAGGCTTTGCGGAAATGCTCTCTCCGCTGAAGTATAAGCAGCCACGTTAAGCCTGCCTGAAAACTGTCAAGGACTAAGAACTCGAAAAGCTTGCGGTCATCATGCAAGGGGATTCCCCATTCCTCGTCATGGTACTTAATGTAGAGCGGATTGGTTGTATCCCAGCATCTTCTCAGTGTTGAATCCATAAGGAGGGATAATTGCCTTGGTGTTTTTAAGGTTTAATCCAATGGCGACTCGGGGGCAAATGTCGGAAGGTTCTTTTCTGTTTTGGCTAAAGAAATAAATGCGGCGCTGATAATTGCTCTGACTATGGTCTACTTTGACATTGCCATGCCAATCACACTGTTTGTTGTGCTTGTCGTTGCTACGCTGCTAAACAAGCGTGTTGCTAGGAAACTGCAGTCAACTGTCGAAGAAAAAGAGCTCAGGACGAAGGATGTAATCCTCCTTGTAGTTTTCATGGCGATAGTGATTTCAGCCATAACTTACTTTTCAATAGTTAATCCCGGTGCAATATTCGAAAATGTTCTGCTCATATTCTTCTTGTCCGCATACACCATGCTACTATTCACGATTTCCTACGTGTTCAGCAATATCCCCAAAGCAAGGGCGCAGTTGCTATCCGTCGGCTTCGGCGTGGCAAGCGCGATTTTGGGAGTAGCATGCGTGTTAGGCCCACTTCGAGATGCTTATACGATTTATAGGGTAGTGGCGTTTTTTGGGTTGACAGCCTTTTGTTTTGGCGTTGTAGTCTTTGAACAACTGAAGACTTATCCAAAGTCGAAATGGTATGTAGCTGCTCAGCCGCCGGCAATTTTCGTGCTATTATTTGTTTTTCTTAACTTCATCAATAATTCTGGCACTGTTGCATTATGGTATCCCGTTATTATGGATACTTTTGGGTTAACGTTTGCCGTCTTGATAATTCTGTATCTCAGCTCATTGTTCAGTTGGAAGACGGTGGGGCTCTTTGCCGTGCTCCTTACAGCGATGGATATGATTCTGGTTTTCAGCGGGCCGATGGTTGCTGCTGCCAATACATTCACAGGTTTAGGCCTACCAGTTTTGGTATGGTTACCGAACGTTCCGCTGTTTCACTCTACGGCGGCAGGAAACATATTTGGGTTTGCACAAAATGGGCTTGGGCTAGGCGACTTTTTCTTTGCAGGAGTCTTAACAGTGCAAACATTCAACAAATTCGGCAGAAAAACCGCTTTCGCGGCTATTGTGGCTATTACTGTCGCATTTGCCCTTTGGGAAGCTTCTTTCCCATATACTCTGCCTGCGATAACCTCGTTCCTGAGGCTAAGTAAACCCCTTGAAGGTTTTCCAGCGACTGTATGTATCCTTAGCGGTTGGGCACCCATTATAGCCTTGAAGCTGCTTAGCGAAAGAAGAAAAGCATCGAAGATGCCGATTGTTAACCAACCGACTCAAACTTCCACCGAACAAAGCAGCTTGCCAACGCAATAGACGCGCTTTTTGGTTTTCAGTTTCTTAACTTTCAGCGTATAAAATGGAAAAATAATTGTTTTGGGGAAAAATTGTTATTTAAAAATAAGAGAGAGGCTGATTTACCCGAATAGGGCGCCTAATCCTTCTAACGCTGCTTCTTCTTTGGCTTTCTCTTCTTCAGCTTTCTTCTTCTTGTCCTCTGGAGCTGCTGCCGCTGGCTTTGCTTCTGCACCTGCCGCTGGAGCCGCAACTGGAGCCGCCGCCATCATCGTTGGTGCCGCCTTGATTGCCTCGTCAATGTTTACCTCGCTGAGTGAAGCGACGAGCGCTTTGACTTGAACCGCGTCAACGCTGATTCCTGCCGCTTTGAGAACGCTGGTTACTGAGTTTTCGTTTATTTCTTTCCCTGCCTTGTGAAGGAGCATCGCTGCGTAAATGTTTTCCATACCTTTTCACCTCTTCAACGGACTATTTTAACTTTTCAGTTGGTCAGACCCGCCTGTTTCGGGAAGGCTGGTCGTTACCTTGAATCGGCAGTTGATTCTGCCACTTGCCGTTAGGAAAAAGACCCATTACCTTAAGAACCTTTCGTACATGAGTTGACTCCCATGACGTTTCCATTTTGAAACCCGAAAAGCCCTCATAACGCTTATCTTTTAGACGCGCTACAATGGCAACGGGTTAATGATAATATGGGAAACGTTACGGTCGCCGTTCTCGGCGCTTTAGATTACGGGGGCAGCATCGGCAAGAAAGGGACATCGACAGACATAACGTTCTACAACCTCAAGAGGGGCGAGGACACTGTTACCCTTATCGAGCCGACACGGTACCCTGAAAGGCTTGCGCCTTTGTTCTACGCTGTTTCGCTCTCGAAAAAAGCCATAGTCGTGGTTGACCAATTGGACGCTACCTTCGGCGAATGCCTCGTTATGCTTCAATGCTCAGACATAAAAAGCGGCTACTTCGTCCTAAGAAACTACATTCCTAAAGAAAAAATCGAGCCCCTCATCAAAGGAACCAGCCTTGAAAAATTCGAGTTCGTGGGCGACGACCCCAATTTTTTCCGAGAACAGCTCTTAGCTGAAGCCTCAGGGCAGAAACCCGTCGAAGTCGCGGCGGGGCAGCAGGCGGTCGGGACTGTTCCAGTTGACCACTCCTTCAACGTTAAAGGCGTCGGCGTCGTTGTGCTCGGCGTAGTTGCTTACGGGGCAGTGCAGAAACATGCAACCCTAAACGCGTTGCCAGCCGGGAAGTCGGCGCAGGTCCGCTCGATACAGAAGCACGACGACGAGTTTGACGTGGCGGGCGAGGGCGACCGCGTGGGGCTTGCGTTGAAAAACATCGAAGTCGAAGATTTGGATCGGGGCGTAGTTTTAACAAATGACCCGTCAATCAAAGTTTCATCTAAGCTGGAAACGCAAGCGTCTCTCGTGAAGTATTGGCAGATGCCCATTAAGGAGGGAATGGTCATGCACGTTGGCCACTGGACGCAGTTCGTAACCGCCAAGGTCGAAGCCGTCAGCGACGCGGGCGACTGGAGAAAACCATCGTTGACCTTAACGCTGGATAAACCGCTTGTCTACCACCCAAATGATAAAGCTGTCCTGATGTATTTGGAGGGCACCAAGCTCCGAGTGGCAGGGAACCTGACGCTATCTTAAATAAAACCAGTAGCATGCATTCAGTTTGGAGAATCGATTTGCCTAAGAAAATAGCTCAACATGACCCAGCGCCTCTCGAACGCCTATTTGGCTCATCCACGGCGCGGTTAATTGATTTCTTTACGCTATACGGTCAGTGGGACTACTCGAAAACAGACATAGCTGAAAACGCCGAAGTCAGCGTACGAACAGTTGCACGAGCTATTCCCTTCTTGGAAGAGCACGGAATGATAAAGAGGACTCGGATGGTAGGCAACGCGGAAATGTACCAGACCAATAAGCAAAGCCCCATAATGCAGTATTTGAGCAAAGCTTCGCTGGCAATTGCAGATGTCGATGTGCGTCAAGAATTGAAGCGCCAAGGCTGCCTAAAAGAAGCTCAAACGAAGCAACATGAGATTAAACAAGTTGCCAAATAGCCTTACTTAAAGACCTGATTCTTATACATTACAAAAACAAGAGTTACCGCGAAGGGCTGCTTCTCTTTCCGCCGCGACTTTAAGCGCTAAAACCAAAATCGTATAGAAAATCTTAAGTTTCTCTTAATTTGTTAGGAAACGCTAAACTTCGGTTCGGACAGCGGTTTAGCGATTGTAACCAAAGCAACCGCTATGTAGGTATGTAAAGATTTCACTTGTTTAATTAACGGTTTGATATGAAAAAGATTTATTAATTGTAAACTACAAACTCGGCAATACCTTGAAACCAAAGAAGACTCCCTATTTGCAAACTCCAGATGTTCAACCAAACGATAGAAAAGGGTTTGCAGGTGTTCTTGGGGGAAAGCTGCGTTTTTTGGTTGTTTTCGCTGTTATTTACGGGTTAGTGTTTATTAATTATATTGACATTGCCTCGTCAGGTTTAGTGTACGGTTACCATTTATGGCTGGTTTTGATGTATTTTTTACCGTTCGTCGGCTTTTCAATGCTTAGCCTAAAGAATTGGAAGCTGACGGTTGGGTTGGGGCTTATCGCGTCGCTTATGAATGACGTGTTCTATCACTTCATGCAATACCTCGTTGGTTTGCCTACCAACTTGTCACGTTCCTACGATCTGTGGCTTATTCCCCAGAATGCACTCCTATTTCACATGAACTTAGGTTTCGCTGATGTACAGGTTATGTCATGGATGATGGCACTTTCCATCTACCTCAGAATCGCTGTTGTCGTCGGTTTGTTATGGAACTGGAACCTTGCAGGAAAATCCCCGATGGTAAGAAACGAAGAAGCGACCCCCAGGCTGGGTTTAGGTGGGTTAAATCGGATACCTTCCCGAATAAAACGCTTGCATAAACCTCACTCAATCAAGAATTTCGCGAAGAAAAAAGCGTCCACAAAAATGCTTGGTGACTGATACTCGTCAAAAAAGAAAGCATAAATTAAGAACGCCCTCACCCATAAAAGCGGAAAAATTATGTATCGAACTGGCGTTGCAAACCTGCCGCTCCACGGAGGAGACGCGCCCGCCTGGCTGACCGTGCGAATGCGTAAGCTAGCCAAGGAGATAGCCAGCATCATGATTGAAGAGCAGGGCACGGCAAAGTTTATCGAGCGCCTGTCTGACCCGTACTGGTTTCAAGCTTTCGGCTGCGTCTTAGCCTTTGACTGGCACAGTTCGGGTGTAACAACGGTCGTCACAGGCATCCTCAAAGGCGCTCTGTCGCCTGAAGAGCACGGCATCGCGGTCTGCGGCGGCAAAGGCAAAACCTCAAGGAAAACGCCCAGCGACATTGCTTTGGCAGGGGAAAAATTCGGCTTTTCAGAAGAAACCATCAAAACTCTCACTTACAACAGCAAAATGTCTGCGAAAATAGACAACACCGCCATCCAAGCGGGATACCAACTGTACCACCACGCGTTTCTTGTCACTCGGGATGAAAAGTGGGCGGTCATACAGCAGGGCATGAGCGAGGAGGACCACTCGGCAAGGCGTTACCATTGGCTATCCGACAAAGTAACTGACTTCGTTATTGAACCAGAAAACGCCATAGTAGGCGACGTAAAACGACAAAGTGCCCTAAACATGGTGGCAAAAGACAGCGAAGGCTCCCGTAAGGCTTCGGTTGATTTGGCTAAAGAACCCACCCGCAAACTCATGAACCTCATCCAATCCGCCGCCAAACCACTGAACCAAGCCTCGCTGCAGAATTGGCTTCCCAAAACGGTTGAGGGTGACCCGTGGCAGCAAACCCTCAGCAGCCTTAACATGCCCCGCAACATTAACTGGGATACGTTGAGCCGAGCATACGAGTTTCAACCACGAAACTACGAGGAACTGCTAAGCGTCAAAGGCGTGGGGCCAGCAACAGTCCGTGGTTTAGCGTTAGTTGCGGAGTTGATTTACGGGGAAAAGCCCAGTTGGGAAGACCCAGTCAAATTCAGCTTCGCATTCGGAGGCAAAGACGGTGTCCCGTTCCCGGTTGACCGTAAAGCAATGGACGAATCAATCCAAATCCTCAAACAATCTGTGCATGAAGCCAAAATCGGTGAGAAAGAAAAATTGCGTTCGTTGGAGAGGTTAAGGCGGGTCGTTCCCGAAAACGCAAACTCGTAAGCTTGAACCTTTCTTTAAAAACGAATAACTTTTATTGTTGCAGGTTCACTTATTTGCCCTGTGCCTGGAGGTGGGGTCGTAGTCCAGCCAGGCTAAGACGACGGGCTCCAGAAAGCAAACATATAACGGGTTTGCTGACTCCGCGAGGAGAATGACGAATTTCCGGAGCGGTCTTGAAGAAACCCGTAAAGAACGGCTTCGCACTGTTCTTGGGTAAAGGTCGTCGGTTCAAATCCGGCCGGCCCCACCAAATCTTTTCTGTCTTGTAAAAACGGGACTTAGCTTTTTTTCATGACTGTGCTTATCAAAGTCGGAGTAGTTTCAAAAATATTTTTATTATAGTTCTTTAGCTATAATACTATAGTCAAAATGAAGTTGAAGATAATGAACAACGGAACGGTTCTGATCTTAGATACGATAGCATCTCACTTAGGGGAGTCGCTGTCAATTAGCCAATTAACTGAAAAGATCAAGGAAAAGCATGGAACCGCCTACTATTCAAATACTTACAAAAAGCTCAAGGAACTACAAAAAGAAAAAATATTACTTATCGAAAGCCACGGTAATAGCTCGATCATAAAGCCAAATTTCGAAAACTCCTTAACTGTTGACCGCTTAGTGGAAATGGAAATTGAAAAGAAAATTGGCTTTTTTAAAACAAGGAATCACCTATCAACTGTCATAGAGGATTTGAAGGATACTGTTAGCGACAGATATTTTGTCAGGTCCATTTGTTCCATTGACCCCTTAAGGAATCTTCAACTGAACAGGTTTGAATTACTTTTTATGCTTCTGTCGCCCGCTGACGCCGAACGTGAGACAATTCAATTGTATAAGGATACGCTGCGCTTGCAGAATAAATACAATTTGAGAATTGACAGCCTAATTTTGACTGAAAATGATTTTTCATCACTCATACGATCAAATGAGATAAACCCTCTCAGAGAAGCAATAGCTAACGAAACAGCCATCTTATACCCTGAAGCGTTTTGGGGCAAGATAAGGGAGATTTCTCAAGAGAGCACCATCAAAGTTATACAAAAAGAAACTAAACCGAGCAAGATTTCAGAGTCTGACTTGGTGGGCAATCTGTACAGGTTTGGTTACAAGGAATTTGGGTCAACGATAGCTGAATCAAGTAAATATTGTGTCGAATACATCGTGACGGCTTTGCTCCTGTCTGGCGACGCGAGAAGGATAGATGCAATCCCAATAGTCTTGTCAAAAAACAGCTTCAAAGAGAACATGTTAGCCTTCTTGAGCCAAAAATACAGGACTGCCGGAAAACTTTTGGGGCTACTAACGATACTGCAGAAAGTCTCGCCAAATGAACAAGTTGAGAGGGCGATTTCAATTTTGCGAACATTTGGTGAAAAAGAAATACCGGGCAATGAAAATAGCATAATCCGTAACATGGAGTTGTACGATGCCATCAGATAAGAAACTGGACAAAAACGAATTATTCAGTCTGCTGAAGGTTTTTGATGAAGAGGCATCTAAGAATATTTGTCTAGTTGCGGTAGGTGGCACGGCAATGACACTTTTAGATCTCAAGCTTTCCACTAAGGATATAGATTTCACCGTTCCAAGCGCCGATAAACCCGAGTTTGACAGAGTTAGAAATGCAGTGCCACACGGCTACAAGATAGATGTTTGGACAGATGGAACAATTTTTTGCATTACTCTGCCAGATGATTACATAGACCGCAGCATCGACATAATAAGTTACAAGAAAATTCATCTGAAGGCACTGCACCCCCTTGACATAGTCGTCAGCAAAATAGCGAGGCTTGATAGCCATGACATCGAAGACATCGGTGTGTACATCAAAAATACAATATCAGCAAAGAAGATATACAAAAAAGAGCAGCAACAGCGATCTATGTTTCTAAACGGGAAGACTATGAATACCAAGTTAAATGGGTTCTGGAAAACCTTTTCTCATGCTGAATCAAGCGTTTAAGAAGAACCCTACCAAATTTTCTTTCATTGAACGTCGAGGGGCTTCCCAAAATCATCAATGGTATAAATGGGACAGATAAAAAAACAGATTTACGACTAAAAAACCAGCAAATTTCTTAATGCGTTTTAAGTTTGGCGATTTCTTTTTCTGTCGCCGCAAGCTCCTTTTGCACCATAGCCATAACCTCTTTGAAGTGTTTCTGCTTTTGCTTCAAACTTTCTAAGTCTTCTTTGGATTCTGGCCTGTTCTCATTTAGAAACGCGTCGAAGGGACTGGGCATCATAGGCATTGAAGCCTTTTTCGGTTCCACGTTTAGCACGTCTCTTGCGAATTCTTGAAAAAGCGAATTCATGCCGCTTGCGAGTTCACTCTGTTTGACCATGGCACTTCTGAGTATGGCTTCCCCTGTTTCCGTGATTCTGTAAACTTTTATTTTTCGGTTCTTTACCGTGGACCAGTCGCCCACTATGTACCCGGCTTTTTCAAGGTCTCTCAGTATCGGGTACATGCCGCCCGCTGTCGGCTTCCAGAAACCTCTGGTTTTGTCTCTGATTTCCTTCATTATTTCGTAGCCGTGTGCTGGCCGCTTGTTCAGGATGATTAGTGAGGCTACTCTGATGTACCCTTTCTGGGCTTCCTTGACCCAGTTGCCCGTTGTTTTCTCTTGCTCTTCAAATGTCATTTGTTGTTTCCAAAACCATATTCTATTAACGGAATATTTATATTTTGCTTAAACATATTGCAACGAATTATATTTCAACATATGCTGGTGCCAAGTTGGAACAGAAAAACGAAACGGAAACCTATCAGTCAAACGAATCAATCATCTCGGTAAAAAACCTTACCAAAATGTTCGGCGATTTCGTAGCGGTGGACAGCATCTCATTCGACGTGAAGAAGGGCGAAATCTTCGGGCTGCTCGGCCCCAACGGCGCAGGCAAAAGCACGACGCTGCGCATGCTCTCCACGTTAGCCCGTCCCACAAAGGGAACGGCAACCATAGGCGGATTCGACATCGTTAAGGAGGACACGGAAGTCAGGAAACTGATAGGCATAGTTTCAGAAAAAATGATAATGTACAATCGCTTGACAGCCAGGGAAAACCTGGTGTTTTTCGGCAGCCTCTTCAACCTGCCCAAGGACGTTTTAAACAAGAGAATAGACGAGTTGCTTGAGCTGGTTCAACTCACCAAATGGAAGAACGCTCAGGTAGGCACGTTTTCGACAGGCATGAGACAGAGGATGAACGTGGTTCGTGCGCTGCTGAACATGCCGCAGGTGCTCTTCCTTGACGAGCCGACCCTCGGCTTAGATCCCCAATCGTCCGTTGAAATCCGAGAGTTCATTAAGAAACTCAACAGGGAAAACGGAACTACCATAATCGTGACGACTCACATGATGGTGGATGCTGATCTGCTGTGCGACCGAATCGGCATAATGGATCACGCCAAAATCGTGGCGCTTGACACTTCAACTAACTTGAAAAAGACAATTTCGGGAGCGGATACAACAATATTAAAACTTGAAATCGGAAACCTGTCACCCCAAATAATTGAGGCAATCCAGGATTGCAATTGCGTAGACAGCGTTACTCAGGAAAACACGTTGCACTTGAAAGTTATCAGCCATGGTCAAGAGGCGTTCGACTCTGTAATTGATGCAATAAGAACATCGGGCGGAAAGATTAACTCCATGGAAAACCTTCAGCCAACCCTTGAGGACGTGTTCCTGCATATTACTGGTCATCAGGTAAGGGACAGCGCAGACCAGAAAATCCCCATGGAACAGCATAAGCACTACGGGGCTGCACCAAGCAGGATAAGGTGATAGCGATGGGAGCAAAAAGTTTACTTTCGCATTCCTTCCGCATCGCTTGGAAAGACCTGACAGAACTGTTTAGGAACCGTTTGGGTCTGGTTCTGCTTATACTCATGCCGCTGTTCATGATGGCGATGATCGGCTTCATCTACCCATCCAGCAACACAACGATAAGCAATATGCCAGTTGCCGTGGTGAATCAGGATTCAGGCTTCAACGGCTTGACCCAGCCGAGCCAGTTCTTCATAAGCACCCTGCAGGGCATAAACAGTCAAACTCACATGCTGAAGCTTTCAAACGCCACAAGCTTAGACCAAATCAAATCTGATATTCAGAACAGCAAGATAGACGGCGGCATAATCATACCCAGCAACTTCTCAACCTGCATAATCAACGGCGAACAAGGAACCCTAATTATCGTTACAGACCAATCTAACCCGACGGTTTCCGCTGAACTGGAAGGCGCTTTGTCAGGTGTGTTCAGCGAGATGGGCACGGCTCTCGCACAGCATAACGTTCAAGGACTCTCAGCAGCCGTAACAGCTAACGAGTCTCTCGCAGTAGTGCAGCCCTACATCGTGAAAACGGAAGGGGTTGTTCCTGGAAACCAAAGCTACTTCAACTTCATTGCCCCTGGAATCATGGCGATGACAGTTATGATGAGCGTCATGACTGGGCTTCCTGTGGCAATATCTCAAGAGAAGGAAGTCGGCACCATGGACGGCATGATGGTTGCGCCAATCAACAGGTTATCCATCATTCTAGGAAAAGCTTTAGGTCAGACCGCTCGTGGCTTAATTCAAGGGGTCATAATAATGGCGTTGGCTATCGGGCTATTCGGGGTCGCAGTCCACGGAAGCATTCTACTTGTGTTTGGTTTGCTCTTGCTGGGCGTATTTTCATTCGTCGGCTTAGGCATCGTGTTGACGTCCCTCGCTAAGGATCAGGAAACGGCGCAGATGATGATGATGACGCTAATGTTCCCAATGATGTTCCTCAGCGGAGTAATGTTCCCACTACAGCAGATGCCATGGTACATGCAAGACATAGCAAAATTCCTTCCGCTAACGTATGCTGCTGATGCAATGCGAAAAGTCATGGTGCTAGGCGCAGGAGTCCCCGCCATCTCCAACGACCTGATTATCATGATCGTGTTCGGTGTAGTCATGATTGCAATCGCTGTTCCGCTGTTCAGAAGAATGATGACCAGGTAAACGGAGGCACATGCACGAGTACCCTTTGCTCCAAATGCCCTTTCTTTCAGCTTGCCCCGCTGATAAGACGCAAGAACGCACGCAAGAGGTGCCGCATCGAACCGCAGCGGCAGCTGCGAATCTACGAGTGCAAAGACTTCCCGAAAAAAAGGGCGCTCACTTGGAATCGATAAGCGATAATTTGGCAGGCACATTCGCTTGTAGCTAGGCTTTATAAGCGGCGCGGTAATTTGTGCTCGGGAGATGTCGTTATGTCTTTAGGCGATGTTCCATCGATTGAGGCTGTCAAGCTTACAAAACAGTTCGGTTCATTCGTAGCAGTTTCAGAATTGAACCTCAAGATAGAAGGCGCGAAATGCGTCGGTTTCCTGGGTCCAAACGGCGCGGGAAAAACAACCACGCTTAAAATGCTCACGGATTTGATCCGTCCTTCTTCCGGGGAAGCTCTGATAAACGGCATAAACGTTCACACTAACAAGAAGGCGGCGTTGGCGTCTGTCGCTGCGATAATTGAGACGCCTGAAATTTACCCTTCACTGACGCCCCGCGAAGCGCTGACAATGATTGCTGAATACAGAGGAGTTCCAGCATCAGAAATTAAAAAGAGAATAGAAGAAGCCGTCACCGAAGTCCATATGAACGAATGGATCGATAAGAGAGTAGGCAAGTTCTCCAAAGGAATGAAACAGAGAATTTGCATTGCCTCCGCAATTCTCAGTGACCCATGTATCCTTCTTCTCGATGAGCCCACCAACGGGCTTGATCCTAGAGGCATGAGTGAAGTCAGGGAAATCGTTAAATCGCTTAAGGGCAAGAAAAGATTGGTTTTCATGAGTTCGCATCTTCTCAGCGAAGTTTCAGAGGTATGCGACGAAGTCGCCATGATTGACCATGGCAAGCTAATCGTGTATGATACAATTTCAAATGTGACTTCCAAATTTTCCGGAGGAGCAAACATGGTTGAAGTTGAACTTCTGCGTCCCATTAATCCCCAATTAGTGACACAGAAGATCGCAAAACTTTCCAATGTGACTTCAGCGGAGCAAACAAATGATACAAACCTGCGGATACGGTTTAGCGGAGGCTTGGATGCGCAAGAAGGGATTCTCTCTGATTTGGTAAAAATGAATATTGGAATTATAAGTTACAGAGTAGCGGCTTCAGAACTCGAAGATGTGTATCTTAATTTGATTAAGGAGACGGTGTGATAAGTATGAACGAGACAGAATCAATCGGTGGCAATAAAGTGCCGAGCAGCATGGCGCAAGTCGGCATATCAATGAAGTACACGTTTCTCGAATACATTAGGTCGCGACGTTTCCTAATAATGCTGATTATTACTCTTATAATAGCAGCGCTTCTTACCATCATAGTGGCTTGGCGGCGTCCTGCAGGTTTTCTGGTTTCAAACCTCGGGTTCTATTCCAGTTGGTGGGGTTTGTCAGTAACCTTTGTAATTATTCTGGCTGGAATTTTCTTCGGAGGGGACGCCATTTCAGGTGAGTTTCAGAATAAGACGGGTTATTTCGGGATTCCAAACCCTGTTAGACGGTCGTCAATATACATTGGGAAGTGGTTGGCGGCTTTCTTGGCAGCAACTGCAATATTCGTCTTGTACATGGTGATTACAATCGCCAATGGAGTTTACTATTCAGCTACAATAGCCGGTTTTGGCACAGGTCTGCCGTATCAATTCGGTTACTCTTTGCTTTTCGCATGGATTTATCTCGCGGCTGTCATGGGATTGGCGTTCTTTTTCAGTTCAATGTTTAAGAGTAGCTCCATATCCATTCTTGTAACGGTTATCCTCTTACTGTTCGGATTCACGCTAATTCAAGAACTGGTCTCAGATCTTGTCGGGATTGAACCATGGTTTATTCTAACCTATGGGGCAGGGATAATAGGCAACATATTGCAATCTCCTTATCCCCCCGCCAAAACCGTGACAACTACGCCGTTCGGTCATGGTCGTACATTTACCACCACTACATTCGCCGCCTCGGTTCCCCAAGGACTCGCAATCATAGGAATATACTTCATCGTCACCACAATCTTGGGACTACTATTATTTGAAAGAAAAGAATTCACTTAAGTGAAAACCCGCTGGGATTTCGTCAAAATGAATCCCGGCAAACCACTTTTTAATTTTACCTTCGCCTATTTTGCCCTCCCAATTTCAGAAGTGCCAAGTTTATTGCAATTGCTTAGGCATCGTTGAAGTCGTGGTTGATAGTAAAATTTAACTACTAAAACATACTAAGGCACGGTCTAATGAGAAGACTTCCGCTTCAGCTATTCAGTTCGGTATGCACGAACCCTGCGCTCATGATGAGCTTCAGCAGAGGAGCCTATCGTGAATTTGTCAAGTCGAAACTGGACTACGGGAACGAAGACGGAAGCAGTTCCTCACTTTGGCTGCTGAGCCTACGAATCACGCACCGCTGCAACCACAGATGCGCCATATGCGCGCAGTGGGGGCAAAGCGGGTACAACGCAATGGATGATACGCCGAAAGTTGCGGGAGAAGTTCCAGTTGAAGTTTACAAGAAAGTCATAGATGAAGTGGCGCCCAAGAAGGTTCACGTTTACATAACGGGCGGAGAACCCTTCCTTTACCAGCCGCTGGTTCCGCTTGTCAACTACATCAAAAGCAAGGGTCTGACGGTTCAAGTCGTGACAAACGGAGTCGGACTGGAACGGAACGCGGAAACCATCGTTGACAACGGGTGGGACATGATATGCGTCTCTTTTGACGGCCCAAGAGAAATCCATGACAAATGCCGAGGAGTCCCAGGAGCCATGGACACAGCGGTCAAAGGGTTGGCCGCGATTCAACGGATAAAGAGGGAGAAGAACAAGAGGAAACCCGCCATCTTCACGTTGACGACAATCTCCAGCAACAACCAGTACGCGCTGGTTGACACGGTGAAGGAAGCCGAGAAAATCCACCCAGGCGGCATAGTGATCTATTATTCTTGGTTCACCCGAGAATGGATTGGACAGGTACACACGAAAATAGTTAACGATAAACTGGGGATAACTCCTTTCGCTTGGAAGGGCTACGTGCGCGACACAACAACCTTGGACATAGACGCCATCGTTGAGCAGGTTAAGAAGATAAAAAGCCAAAAACACAAAAGTCACGTTCTTTTCGTACCCGACCTGAGAATTGAGGACGTTCGAGCGTACTATGAGGAACCTGAAAACTTCTTCGGCTACAAGAAATGCGTTGCACCTTGGTTCCAGCTTGACGTGATGCCGAACGGGGACGTAGTGACATGCAGGGATTTCCCAGACTTCGTCACGGGAAACATCATGGAATCACCTATCCTCGACATATACAACAGCGAGAAATACCGCAAGTTCAGGCGCGCCCTAAGAAGCTGCGATAACGGCGTTTTTCCAATTTGCTCCAGATGCTGCGGCTTGATGGGGTACTAAAAAATGCTTTTCCCGTCCACGGTGAAACAAGCGTGGGAACACGAGAAAGCCGTCTTGATTAACCTCTTGAAAAAGGGTTGAATTATGATTGGGCCCGTGGATGTCGCCATTCTCACAAAGAACAGCGCGGTGAAGCTGAGGGAATGCATCAACTCTGTTTACTTGAACGTGCCCGTTAAGAACCTCATCGTGGTTGACGGCTTCTCTACCGACGCCACCCCAGCCATAGTGGAGGAGTTCCGACGGCAGCGCGGCAACGTCATCTTCATCCAGCAGGGGGGGACAAGAGCCAGCGCGAGGCAAACGGCGATTAAACTGGTGAAAGGCGACTGGTTCATGTTTGTAGACAGCGACGTTATCCTTTCAAGAAACTGGTTTGCCGAAGCAGAAAAACAAGTCAGAGATGACGTGGGCGCAATCTGGGGAATCGAAATCTGGTCGGTTCTGCAGGGAAATGACATACTGCCCCTTTTCGAGAGGGTTACATTGAAGATTTTCGAGAGGAGAGGCGGAACCCACGACATGTTGATCAGGCGGAAAACGGTTGAGGACATCAAGATACCGTATCAGCTGCACACGTACGAGGACGCGTACATCAAATCGTGGATTGAGAAAAAAGACTTCAAGGTGCTCGGCGTCTACGAGCCTCACTGCATCCACTTCCGTGCGGACCAAGTGTGGACCGCAAAAAAACACGTTGAACTCGTGGTCACCGACCTAAAATTCGCCGTTCCCCGCCCGACACTTCTGCTGCCCTACCTGTTCTACTCGTCAGTAGTCACCTATCAAATCGTCATAAGCAAATTCAAGAGAAAAAACTAAAAAAACAGAGAAAAATGCAATCCCAGCGGAAATCCCATGGCAAATTTAGACGTTTGCCTAAATCTTTTAAGGACAATCAGCCTCAGCGCAAAGTTAAGGCGCCTTCCAAAATCCTCTTTTCAGGAACAGCCAGCTGCTCAGCCAACCAGGCTTTGAGAATGGACGAAAATTCTGGAAGACAACCCGTGTAAGTGACGATCTGGTTGTTCTTCAACGCGTTTGCCTGAAAAACTTTCTCGTCTTCTTTAAAGCTGAACGTCACCGTTTGAGCCCCAAAAGCCAAACTCTGGAAGTCTTCCCACCTTGCACACCGCAAAACAACCGCAGGCCCCTGAATTGCGCTGGCAGCCGCTGTTTCACCCGTTCGCTCCTTGGCTTCGGCAGGGACAGCAGCTTTGGGAGCGCTTGACAAGATGCTGATTAGGCTTGCCATTTCTTTCTGCAGATTGTTTATTTTTTCCTCGATTTTCTCCATTCTGCCGCCTAACTTGCCAGTTTCGCCAATTTTCTCAGTGACGACGGATAATTCTTTGATGAGTTTGTCGAGGTCTTTCTCGTGCTCTTTGAGAACGTTCACTATGAAATCCAAAGCTTCTAACGTATCATCCCTAGATGGAGAGTCGTTTGCCATGTTGCCAGTCAGGCCTCTTTGACGAGTTGTTTGGCGTATGTAACCGCCAAGGTTTCCCTTAAGTTGCCGTCGCTCTCCTAGAAGGAGTGATGTGTGGATAAACTTATGCTTGTTGAACTCAAGCGGGCATGCGTTTATGAAACTGTATCGTTGTTTTCTGTGCCCTCGGAAAAGCTTTGGGAATAACCCTAAAATATGTTCAAGCCAAGAACTTAACCTAAGCTGATGGTCATTGGGGCAATCTTCGAGTCTTGGGCAGTTACGTAAGAAAGCGCCGCAGCTAATTGCCATAGCCATCGCCATAATCGTTGTCCTCTACTTCGTGCTTGACTTTTTGGATGACGTCGTCATCGAGGGCGCCCCAGTGACAAGCGAGCCCATCATCAGCCTCATCCTTTCCATAGTGCATGGTGTGACCTCAACCGTGCGGGTTTTCGGGTACCCAGGCATCTTCGCTTTGATGCTGCTTGAAACAAGCTCAGTTCCTATTCCCAGCGAGGTTATTCTTCCTTTCGCGGGCTACTTGAGCTTCATGGGGCAGCTTGACTTTTGGATGATTGTGGCAGTGGCGACCTTCGCAGGAATATTTGGGTCTTTAATCGACTACTACATCGGGTACAAAGGCGTCCAATCCCTCATCAAACATAAAATCTTGGGAAAAGTCATCCTTTCAGGAGCCCAACTGGAAGTCGCGGAGAAGTGGTTTGACAAAAACGGCGGCTTAATGGTTTTCACCAGCCGCCTCATTCCTGGCTTCCGAACCACCTTTTCGTTCCCAGCTGGGGCAGCGAAAATGCCGCTGAAAAAATTCCTTATCTTCACTACTGCAGGATGCTTATTGTGGAACATAATTCTGGTTTATTTAGGCGTGTACCTCGGTCAAAACTGGACGCTGGTTGCTGGAGTATCTCGTTACATACTTGTGGCGGCTGTAGCGGGAGCGGCAGTTATAGTTGCAATCTACCTGCTTGTTAATAGAAGAAAAAAGGCAGCAGCAAAAACTATGTGAACCCAACCCCGAAGGCAGTTAGCCTCATGTTAGTTTGGTGATTTGTGGTTTCACGTCGCCTTCTAACCCGAGGACTTTTGCTTCCTGAACCTGCAGCATGCAGTCAACGTTTGAGGCTTCGTTGAACGGCTTGTAATCAATCATGCTCAGGAATGCGGCGTCGATTGACACGGGCGAGTTGGACGCGAAGATGCCGACGTCTTTCATGACTGGTTCGCCGGGCATTGGCAGGCAGTCGCAGTAGGGCGTGATGTCTTTGGCGAAGCTGACAAATGATACCTTGCCGGCTTTGAAAGTCGATAGCACGCCGTAAGCGGCTGATGCAAGCGCCCTGAGGAAATCGTCTTGGTGAGTGAAACTTATAGCTTCCATGGGGCAGCCGTGCATGCACATTGGGCAACGCATACAAAGAGGCGACGTGTTGTGGGCTTTTCCCTCAACGATGTCGGGCAGATGCAACTCGCAAATTTCCTTACATTTGCCGCAGCCGACACATTTGGACTGGTCAATTTCGAGGCCCACGGTCCTATGCTGACGAAGTTTGCCTACGCCTGGGCAGCAGCCCATGCCGAGGTTTTTTATGGCTCCTCCGAAACCGCTGAGTTCATGACCCTTATCATGCGAAACAACAATCATGGCGTCGGCTTCCGCAATCATTCCTGACACCTCGATTTCGCTGAGAATTCCCTTTGTTGGGACGACTCGGTAGTTTTCGCCTTTCAACCCGTCTGCTGGGAAAAACGGCGCCATGCAAAAGCCGTTGGTTAACGCGTTGACTGTGTGGTCGTAGCCGTTGTGGCGGTTGGCATGGTAGAGCGTGTTGGAGTCGGTTAGAAAGGGTTTTCCGCCTGCCTCTTTAACCCTGCGAACTATCTCATGGACAAAAAACGGTTGGACATAGTATGGGTTCCCAAGCTCGCCTACATGCAATTTGACAGCGACGAGATCGCCTTTCGACACGCAGTCAAAGGTGCCTGCCTCATCGTAGAGGCGGTTTGCCTCCTCCAGCAGGTTACGCGATGGGTCCCATGGAACTAAATGAACGGTCATGACTTTTTCACCTGCATTCTATCAGTCTACCAACTTAATATAAATATAATTCCATGGTTATGTGCTTAACCATTCAGGATAGAAAAAGGCGATCCTTTCAGGTCGTTGCGCAACTTGGGAACACTTGAATGCCACGGGTTAACGAAGGTTTACGAGGACCACCGCAAAGCCTTGGAGAACGTCACTTTCACAGTGGAAACCAGCGGCATCTTCGGGTTAATCGGCAGAAACGGCGCTGGAAAAACCACGCTTATCCGAATCCTCGCCACCGAGCTTCAACCCACCGCGGGAACCGCAAGCATCAACGGCTTTGACGTTCTAAAGCAGGAGGGTAGGTTGAGGGAGAAAATTGCGATTGTCCCTCAGGAAGCCAGGGTCATAAGGTGGATGACAGCTAAACAAGCTGTTTTATCGTATCTTCTTTGGCGTGGTTACAGCTACGGGGATGGGAAGAAGCTTGCCGACGAGTCGCTTGCGAAGCTTGGGTTGCAAGAATACGCTAACGTTTTGACCAGCAAACTTTCGGGTGGCACAAAAAGAAAAGTTCTGATAGCAATGGTCATGGCATCAGAAGCAGAAATAATTTTTCTCGATGAACCCACAACGGGTTTGGACCCGATTTCAAGGCGGGAGCTATGGGAGATTCTTCGAACGCTGGGCAAAGAGCGGTTTATTTTTCTTACAACTCACTACCTTGAAGAGGCAGAGCAACTTGCGGATAAGATCGCGATTCTTAAGGATGGAAAATTGGTTTCACTCGGGACTCTTGCAGAGCTCAGAAAAACCGCAAAATACCAGTACAGCATCAAACTGCCTCCTAAAGTTCAGGTTCCCCTGTTGAAAGACGCAGAGGTCACCACGGACAAAACAGGGGTCACGCAGATTATGACCAACGAGGATGAAGCGTTCCGTTTAGCCAAGACGTTTGCTGAGCAATCGGTAAAGTTCTCGATTACACCCGTCACTTTGGATGACATTTTCTTCTACCTTGTCGGGCAAAAAGCGAGGGATGAATAACTGAAACGCAGTAAACTCAGCCAAATTCTAGCTGGAATTCTGGTAAATGCCATTTACGAAATGGTAAACTACCCTATCGTTTTGTTAAGTGCTGTTATCGCCCCGTTTTCGATTCTTATTGTAATTACCTTCGTAAGCCATGGCGCTCTTTTCGGAACTGCGATTGAAGGCGGGTTGATAATGACTTTCTTTTCAGCGGGAATTTCACTTCAATCGGACCTTTCCCACTTAAAAAACGACTTCAAGCTTCAAGACATGATTGTGAGTTCGCCGACAAGCCCAGCCTTATACATGACGGGGATGACTCTTGCGGAGATAGTTTACTCAATCCCTTCTTTAGCTATCCTTCTTGTGCTTGCAGGAATCTACTTGCAGCATTCGCTTCTTCAAATAGCAATCTTATCCCTTGCGTTATTGCTGATGTTTGCTATTTCAGTGGCTTTAGGCTTTATGCTGTCCACGTTCTCAAATGATGTGGTTCAGAGCTACGCGTTCTCCAGGTTGCTTTCGCTCCTGTTTACCACGGTGCCGCCAGTTTACTATCCGATAACCTATGTTCCTGCGCTGTACAGATACATCGCTTACCTGTCGCCGACAACGTATGTGGCGGAAATCATACAGTCAGCAACCGGCTATCTTACAATTCCAGTCAGCCTGGTAATTTTGGATTGGGTAGTTCTTTCTGTGGTGTGCGCCGTAATATTGTTCATCGCTTACAAGAAGACAAGATGGAAGGACGTTTAGGGGCTCAGTATTTTTTTCCTACGCTCAGCTTCTTCAGAGCTTCGGCGGCGTCGGCTTCGCTGTCCGCCAGGATGTTGATCCACAGTTCGAATTCGGCTTTGGAGATTTCCTTCTGGATGACGCCTTTTTGGTCGCCTGAAAAAAACCTTGACGGCTGGGCGGCGAAGAGTTTGACGTAGAAGATTCTGTCGGCGATTGTGATTTTTGAGCTGCAGCCTGTTTTTTCGCCTGCGGCGTAGTCGACTTCGTTGCCCATGTTTGACCCGCATTTGAGAAGCGCTGGTTTGTTACTTAAGTTTTCTCTTCCGCAAACCCGATTTTCCCTGAACGCTTCAGCCCGCAGCCAACCCAACTTGAATCCTGCAAGCTGGACGCGAAGGGTCGAAAAGGGTCACTTTGGGTCGGGATGGGTCATTTAGGGTCGAAAAGGGTCGTGACTTACAAACGCTTCAAGCCCCAACCGTGGCAAGCAACCCAAAACGCAAACAACAAAAAACCAACCCACCCCCAACGACTCCGCCTATAGATTCTATATAGATTATCAAGTTAATCTCTATAGGAGCGACCATGCATTTACTCTTTTGAACATGCGGAAGAGGTGAAAAAAGAATGCTCTCAAGAGACTGCGACGGCTGCACCATGCTCAAAGAATGCAGCGTACGCTACAAAAAAGCCCTCAAAGGCGACAAGGTTTACTGCCCAGACGGCACGGCTCACCTGATCGACAGGCACAGCATAAAGCAAGGAAACGACGTGATCTGCTTCTTTGAAGCGTTTCAATAGCGCAAAAAACCCAAAAACGGCTTAGCTGACGGGCGAAACCTTGACTAAAGTATTTATTTTAGGTATTTCGGCTTTTTTGGTTCTTAAACTTGGTAACACCTAACTTTTTATATAGAGGTACTCCATAAAATATATAGTCTATATAGAGTTACCTAATATAATTAGGCATCAATAGAAAACATAACTGTGTGCAACCCTTGACTAAGGAAATCGAAAAGCAAAACGAGGAACAACGAAAGCTCCAAGTGACAGGCGGATCAACATTCATACTCTCCCTGCCCAAGGAATGGGCCATCCGAAACGAACTCAAAAGAGGAAGCTCAATGGTGGTCCGCGAAGAAGACGACGGGTCACTATGCGTTGCGCCTTCAAAATTTGTCAAAAAAGAAAGGCAGGACGAAGCCTTCATCAAAGCGTCAACGAGCGATAACCCCGACGCCGTTATGAGAACAGCGATTTCAGCCTACTTGGACGGCTACAACATCCTGCACATCAGAGCGCCCAGCCAAAAGGTGCTGTCAACCAAGGTTCGAAATCACCTTAAAAATTTTGCCAGACATTACCTGGTCGGAACCGAAATCGTAATTGACACGCCGACGGATTTGACTCTTCAGGTGCTTCTTAACTACCCTGAACTTACGGTTCAGAACGCGCTGAGTCGAATGTCGATAATAGCCTCATCCATGCATAAAGAAGCCTTAGCCGCGTTGACAAAACTGGATTATACAGCAGCAAAATCCGTCATTGAGACCGACCGCGAAGTAAATCGGTTCGGGCTGTACATAGTCAGGCTTTTGAAGCTGGCGGTTTCAAACCCGCGGATCGTAAAGGAAATCGGTTTGAACTCGCAGAGAGACTGCTTGGGCTACAGGCTTATTGGGAAATCCGTTGAGAGAACCGCAGACCACGCAACCAAAATTGCCGAAAACACGCTTTGCCTAAAGGAACAGGTGAACGCGGAGCTTTTGGGAAAGATCGGCGAGTTAAGCGGCTTGGCCATTTCAATGTTTGAAAATTCGATGGATGCCCTGTTTAGGCGAGACTTTAACTTGGCTGAGTCAGTAATCGAAAAACTGGGTCAGGTGCATAAACTTGAGAAGGAAACGGTGCTTTCCATGCAGAACACCAAGACGGAAGACGCCGTTAACCTCAGACTGATCATAGAAAGTGTGCGGAGAACGGCGGAGTACGCTAGCGACATATCCGAGGTTGTCCTAAACCTAAACGTTGAAACCGTTCTGGGATAATTCATAAAATGGGTTCCCTAACTTTGAAAAAGCAAGTTCTTGCTGTTGTAAGAGATTAAATAGTCTGGGTAACCCCGCTTTTACATGGACCCTTGATTTCTTTTTCGAGCGCTACCTCAACGTCACTTTTTCGCCCGTCGCAATGTAAACCACGGCTTCCATAATATGCATGGCGTGATCTGCGATGCGTTCAAGGTACCTTACGACAAGCACGCTGGAGATGGTACACTCGTTTGTGACGCCCGCCTGCTCCACAAGTTTGTCCAGATACTCAAAGTACGCCTTATCAACCGAGTCTTCAGCTTGAGTCATCGTTTTAACAAGTTCGGGGTTAAGCTTTCTCAGCGAGCTTATGCTTACCCTGACCATTTCGAGCACTTTCTCAGCGAGTTTACCGATGTAATCAAAAATCCACTTGTCGCAGTTGATGGTTTTCCCGTTGAAACGCGTTCCGATGAAGGATATGTCCCAGCCATACCTGCCGTAACGTTCAAAATCGTAGGCGACCTTCATGTAGGAGTTTATGATTCTCAAGTCAGAGGCAACTGGCTGATACCTAGCTATCAAGCCGAAAGCTTTCTCCTCAACTTCCACAGTCCTATTTACAAGAATTTCCGCGAGTTCATGAACGTCTTTTGAAACGTCTTTGCCATCGATAAAACCGCCCAGCGATATAGCCAAGGCTTTCTCGGCGACTCCGCCCATCTTGTAAACCAACACGGTTAATTCTTCTAATCCAGCATCCAATAGTCTTTGCATGTTACTCAATTTAACCAAACTTCCCCGTTATGTATTTTTCTGTTAACTCGCTCTGCGGGTTCTCAAACACCCTCGCCGTTTCCCCGAATTCTTCCAGTTTTCCAAGGTACATGAAGGCCGTGTAGTCGGAGACGCGTGCAGCCTGCTGAAGATTATGCGTCACAATAATGACTGTGAACTCTTTCTTGAGTTCAAAAATTGATTCCTCGACCTTGGCTGTGGCGATTGGATCAAGAGCGGAACAAGGCTCATCCATGAGGAGTATTTCAGGCTGCACCGCAAGAGCCCGCGCTATACAAAGCCTCTGCTGCTGCCCGCCTGAAAGAGCAGTTCCAGGCTTCTTCAAGTCGCCCTTGACTTCATCCCACAAGAACGCCATTCGAAGGCTCTTTTCCGCCAGCTCATTAAGCTTCTTTTTGTCTCTTACCCCGTTGAGTTTTAGGCCTGCCACGGCATTGTCGAAAATGGACATAGTGGGAAACGGGTTAGGCTTCTGAAAAACCATGCCGATCCTTCTGCGAATAGCCACTGGGTCCACGTTTGGCGCGTAGATGTTTACTCCGTCCAAGATGACTTCGCCCTCGACTTTTGCGCCTGGCGTCAACTCATGAATTCTGTTTAAACACCTGATTAGGGTGCTTTTTCCGCATCCTGATGGACCCATAACGGCGGTTACTCGGTTTTCAGGGAACCTTAGGTTGATTCCTTTGAGCGCCTGCACCTTGCCGTATATAGCCTTCAAGTCTCTTGTCTCCAGCTTTGCGAGAGACAAATCTTGGCTGTTTTTGCTCAAGTTCAGTCAATCCTCCCGAAGTTTACGTTGCGAGTTATCTTTTGAAATTCTGCCACTGTTTACTCCATCCTTGCCTCTGTTAAGTTTCTTCCTATAACAATTTTAACAAAAAGGTTCAATCCAAGCATTATAAGTATAAGAACCAAAGCTGCGCCCCACGCTTGAGTAACCCAGGTTGCATAAGGGGAAGTAGCGTAATTGTAGATTAGAACGGTCATAGAACCAGTTGGCTGCGTAAACAGATTTGTGATGTAATAAGTGCTTGTCGCTGCCGTAAACAGTAACGGCGCCGTCTCTCCAGTTGCTCTGGCAATCGCCAACACTACACCAGTCAAAAGCCCAGTTTTCCCTGTGCTTATGACGATTCTGAAGATGGTTTTCCATCTTGGAACTCCCAGAGCCATTGAGGCTTCCCTTAACGTGTTAGGAACCAACTTCAGAGATTCATCTGTTGTCCTGGCGACTATCGGCAGCATTATGAAACTTAAAGCGACTGCGCCTGCAAAGGCAGAATAATGTTTCGTGTTCAGTACAATTATGATATAGACGAAAAGCCCTATAACCATCGAAGGGAACCCTGTTAGAACGTCGTTCATGAAACCTGAAATTGTGGATAGCTTAGATGAAGACCATTCTGAGAAAAAGATTCCTGCGCCAACCCCGATTGGCACGGAGATAAGGGCTGCTAAACCAACCATGGTGAAGCTTCCTGCTACGGCGCTGGCTATTCCGCCGCCTGAAAATGTAGGTCCCGTTGGCAAATGGGTTAAGAAATCTATGTTTATCGCTGGTGCTCCCTTTATCGCAACGTCTCCTAATATTAGGATGAGGGGAACAACTGCAAGAAGCACGGCGACAATTATCAAAATAAACATTAACCTATTGACAATTTTTCGCCAAAGCGAAATACCCAGTGGCAAATCAGTTCTTTCCAAAAAAGCGTCCTCCTTCAAATCTTTTTCTGGGTGCCACGGGTCATCCTCCAAAGCAAAAGTCGAGCTAACACATTGATTATTAAGGTGACAGCAAACAGGATCAACGCAACCTCAATAATCGCAGACCGATAAATTCCTGTTGCTTCACCAAACTGGTTCGCAATCAGCGCCGACAAAGTGTAACCAGGTGTAAAAAGACTTGGTGTAATCTTAGCGACATTTCCGATAACCATAACAACCGCCATAGTTTCGCCAACAGCCCGTCCCAAACCAAGAACGAACGCACCAAAAATCCCTGACCGCGCATAGGGTAAGACGCTTTTCTGGGTAACTTCCCAGTCCGTAGCGCCAAGCGAGTACATGGCTTCCCGCTGACTGTTTGGAACAGCACTCAGGACATCCCTTGAAACTGCTGACATCGTTGGGATTATCATTATTGCCAGAATAACTCCTGCGGTGAAAAAACTTGTCTGATAAGGAGTCCCAGCAAATAAGGGGATGAAACCGAGTGAAAGGTGTAAGGGTTTTTCAACGTACGTGTATAAGAGGGGAGCTAAGATAAAGAGCCCCCAGAGACCGTAAATTACGCTTGGCACCGCCGCGAGAAGATCAACCAATGTGCCCAGTGTGTAACCCAGACCTCGATGACTTTTGAGTCTTTCAGAAATAAAGATAGCCACGCCAAGGCTAATTGGGAGTCCGATGAGTATTGCAATGGCTGACGTTAATAAAGTTCCATAAATAAAGGGTAAAGCGCCGTAAATATTGTGAGATGGATCCCAAGTTGACCCAGTTAAAAAGCTGAATCCAAATTCGTTTATTGAGGCGGCTGAACCTGAGAAGAGTTCTACTGCAAGGGCAACAAGAAGAGCTATGACGAAGAAGGCTGCTGCTGCAAGAACTATTTTTACTACTGTATCGCCTCTTACCAGCGTGATATGTACTTCGCCTCCTCAGTTTTTTGTTAATCGCAATACAAAAAAATAAGGAAAAGATTGTTTTTAAATCTAGTTGAGCAGTGGTATTTGAGCGCCAGTTGATTGGTACGTTATCTGGCTAATTGTTGTAGTGTCGATGGCGACGATGTTAGCTGGGAGTGGAGCATAGCCCTCTTTTGTTGCGTACGCTTGGCCTTGGTTTATGACCCATGTTAGGAAGCTTACGAGAGCAGCGCCCTGATTGAAGCTTGTCTGCGATTCGTATACTAGAGCGTAAGTTAAGGTCACAATTGGGTAGATGCCAGTATCTGTTTTGTCATTGAAGATGTTGTCGATTATTGAAACGTTTGACCACACGCCGTTTCCAGCTGGAAGGTTAGTTGCGCCTGCTGCTAGCGAAAGCTGCATGTTTGACACGTTTGCCAAGATGGCGTTGCCCGCGGCGTTTACTACGGCTCCATAGGAGATTAGACTTGGATTCTGGAGTGCGTAAGCTATTTCGAGTGGACCTATTGACCCTGTGTACAATTCAATGTCTTGTGCTACGCCAGCGTTTCCTTTAGCGCCTAAGCCTACTGGCCAGTTTGGAAGCTTGCTCTTTCCAGGTCCATTTGCCCATGCGGTGCTTGCCTGAGACAGATAATCGGTGAAGGCGAACATTGTTCCGCTACCGTCTGACCTGTGGATCACGGTTATTGCTGTAGAGGGCAATTGAGCTGCTAAAGTCGGGTTTAGCTGTTGGAGAGACAAATCATTCCATGTGGTAATTGTTCCTAAGAAAATGTTTGCTAGCACTGTCCCGTTGAAAATGAGCCCGTCCGGACACATTGAACCGTTGACCAGTTTTAGGTTGTATGCTGGTACAACTGCGCTGGCAGATATTGGAATAGTTAATGCTGTTGTGCCTGTAGGGAGCCCCGCGATGTCTGCTGCTTGCAGCGGCATATCTGATTCGCCGAAATCGACAGTTTGACCTTGGAAGGCTGTGATTCCTGCGCCGCTTCCGACTGCATTGTAGTTAACCTGCACTTTGGGTTGGTATTGGTTGTAGGCTATTTGCCAGTCAGCCATTAATGGTTGGACAAGTGTGCCGCCTGCCCCGTTAAGCTGGGTTGCAGGCGATATTGTTGGAACAGGAGTTGGAGCTGGAGTGGGTGTTGGAGCGGCAGTTGGGCCTGCTGTTGGAGCAGCTGTTGGTTTCGCCGTTGGTGCGGCTGTAGGCGCAGCTGTCGGGGTTGGTGTGGGGCTTGAAGCTTGCTTTGAGGCGTTTGATGACATATACGTGTAAGCGAATACGCTACCTATTATGATGGCGATGACGACTACTGCGATAACTATCATGTATGTAGTTTTCATCTTTGTTACCTCTTTTTACAAGCGACAATGTAGAATCTGTTGTTATATCGATTCCCAACATAATTACTATAGACTATATAGACGAGGAAAGAAGCGAAAGAAGCCTGTAAACCCCAAGAAAACACAGCTTAATCGCCAATTTTTTCGGGAAGGAAGTAAGCGGGGCACAGCTCAGCCGAGTTCACCATGCCTTTTCTATGAAAACGGGGTAACCTTCAAAAGAGAGCATGTACCGTCATTGGGACAATGGTACCTATTCTGAACGTTAATTGGCAGAGTCTTCCAGAGGACTATTACCTTAGCGAACGCGATGCTGACGTGTTGACGCTTATAGAAACTGAAGACTTAGCCGTATTCACGTTTGACGGGCTGAAAAGAAGAACAGGCTTGCATCCTGAAACGCTTTCTCGCATCCTTGCCCGACTGGAGCAAGAGGGCATAGTGAAAAAGGAGCATGAAGGCTACAGGGTCACCCCTAAAATAACCAAGCTTAAACTCAGCCGAACACGCCCACGCAACGAAGAGGCTGCGACGCCGCTGATTCAAACTTTTCTTCCGTCAGACTTGATGACGCAGCAGCTTATCTTATCGCTTAAAGGCAAATGGTTCGGACTGCTCCGTTGGCTTGGCATTTCAGAAAATAGTCGAGGAGTGACGTTGAAGTGGGTCACGGAAGACGGCGGAATCCAAGTAGCCGCAAACATTCAGGGAACCGCGCTTAACATCGAAGCGAAATTCTTAACAAGCAACGACTTAAACCTCGCGTTGAAGGCTTCTTACCAGCTTATGGCGAACATCGGCAAGCTTTGCCAAGGCTCACATACAGCGACAGCGAGGAACGTGGCTTACTACGGCGGCTCGAACTTCTTCATGCCCGCTTAATCGCACTGTAGTCTTTTTTTAGCGGAAACCTGCGTTTTGGTTATTCGCCTTTGCACCAAGTCACCTCAACACTAATGTATCCCCATGCCATTGCCAAAAGCACTAGCAGCAAAAAATTATGTGATTAATCGGTGACTAAATAGGGGTAAATTGGGAAAAAGCATTTAAAAAGCAAACATAAGCTATGAACGTCCAAATGGGGTTGGTAGTTGCGCGGGTCTTGGTTGCATAATGGTGGAGCAAGAAACAGAGGAGACAGAGCTAAAGAACTTAAAGCTTGAGAAATTGAAGGCTGAAGTAAGCTTCGATTATCACTCTTCAAGGTTCTTCTCTCTGCTTTTCTTAGCCATCTACATCGTCGCCGTAACCATTTTCTGCATAGAATACAGAATCATACCCGGCCCCGAATTCTTGGTTCTGGGAATTCTCTTCGTCGCCGCTTACAGCAAGCAGACCTGGAGCGCCCTGAAAGATTGGCTGCCGTTCATCACCGTGTTCCTCTCTTACGAGGTCATGTACAGCTTCGTAGGCATCGTCTCGTCAAGTAACCTCCACTCTGGACCGCAGATCATAGACACAAGCCTGTTCGGTCAACCGCTGTCGCTTACGCTTCAGCAGACGGTGAGGTTACCGATTCTTGACTACATGGGAGCCGTCTTCTACGGAATATACTTCTTTGTGCCCACCGTTTTCGCATACGTGGTTTGGAAAAAGAGCCCCAAGAACTACTGGAAGTACACCGTTGCCTTCGGCGTGTTGACTTACAGCGCTTTGATAACGTTTCTTTTCTATCCTGTCGCGCCTCCGTGGTTTCAATACAACTCAGCGTTTAACCCCACATACTCGGGGCCGCAGGTCATAAGGATCCTAACTGGGTCCGTTGACGTTCAACTGCATCTTCCCGTCTACAAGACACTGTTTGATTTTCTAAGCCCCAACCTTTACGCCGCCTTTCCAAGCATGCACTCCGCCATGCCCTGGCTGGTTTTCCTCTTCGCATTCAGAATCTGGAAATGGAAATCCCTTCCGGTGGCGATCATCCCGGTGGGCACATGGTTCAGCGCGGTTTACCTTGGTGAACACTACTTCACGGACGTCGTGGGTGGAATAGTTTACGCCACAGTCGCGTACTTCGCAGTCGTCAAACTCTTGCCGTACGTGTCAGACAGGATCAACTTCCTGCAGAAGCACGTTCCAAAAGAAAAAAAAGCCGAATCATCTACCCCGGTTTCGGGCTAAATCCGTTTTTCGTTCGAAAAACTCGCCGGCACCCCGTAATCTTAGTTTGCCAGTCTCGAAATCTAGTCGTAAAAACGGCTGCTTAGCGTTTAACGCATTGCCCCGTGGCGGCGTCGAAATGGTAGGTTTTGCTGTAGTCGCAGGTTCTGCAGTCGTCTTTTATTTCTTGACCGTACGGGCAACCTTTCAAGTCAGCCATGATTTTTTCACCATGCTTGGAAGGATATCGAAATCTTGCTATTTAAACTGTGCAGATTTTTTGTCGCGTATAGCAGGTTGGACCTATGAAGAGTCGAATTTTATTATGGCGGGCGAAAAATACGTGTTAAGGTCTTGAGTGAGGCTTGTTATTTGGTCGCTGCTTAGGGGACTGTTTGCAAAAAGAACGACTACTTGGTTATCCAAACTTCCAGAGCCAGGGTAACCTGTGACATCCATGTTGAGTGTTGTTTGATCTGAGCCGCTTATTGGTATGGTTGCAAGTTCTGGATATTTCGACACCAAGGGTTGCAGGGCTTGCACGGAGGGAGTACCGATCCCGGCCTGAGCGTTTAAATTTGTAATCTTAAGGTGCCATGAATAAAATGTTAGGTTTGAATCTGGAAAGTTAGTTATACCAGCAGGAACGTAATTCTCGCCTAAATAGGTGAAAACAGCTGTTGGTTTAGAGGAATTAGAAATAACGAAGAAAACTGCCACAACTGCTACGATAATTACTAGCACGATTGCCAAGACAGCTGTAATTTTCTTGTTCATATGGCACCAACTCTGGTTTATTTGGTTCAGCTGCTTTTAATCCCTTCGTAAGCAAACAAGCGTTTTACCAAAGCAGCAACCAAGCAGTTCGCAGAAGCATTACAGCTTTGACCCCGAAAACATGCAATCAAAACGCGCACAAAAGATGCTTAGAGCAAACAAGTAGCCCGGGAGAGACGGGCGCCCAGGCATGAATCTATACGGAATTAGGCCTCGGAATAAAGCTCTTTCCCCCATTTTTTCTTTGTTTCTTTTTTTAGCTAGGAGGCTGAGCTAAGCTTGGTCGAGGAGCAGACCGTTATCGATGTTCAGCCTAAGAACCTAATCTGCAACTTTCGAGCTCCCAACTTGCAGCAATACCAGCGTTGGAAGGCTTACGTTCAATGGGCTAAAGAAAACGGCATGGACGTCTGCCATGTCACACTTAGTCTGATTGATTCTTTTATGAAAGGAACCGAGGGCGCAGCCGAGGTACGTAACGGAAAGCAAGTCATCACTATCCAGCAGAACAACGTTTTTCAGTATCAGGTTTCCAAGCCCAGAAGAGAACCATATGACTTGAGTTGTGTTAAACGAGAGTACCAGAAAACATTTAGTAGTAGCCTTTTTGAGGCATATGTCCTTAACAAAGCAAGAGAGCTAACGAGGGAATTTAGCTACATGGACTTTTTAGAGCTTAAACATGATGCTTTCCGCCGAATTGTACTACGCTTGAAGCGGAAAGGCAAAATTGTGGCTAATCCTCAGCGATCGGTTCCGAGATTTTACTTTTTAGCTGACCGCGTCAGCGACTACTCTTCAGATGGAAGAACAACACAGTAAAACAAATGTTTACATGGGAAATTGCCAATTATTATCCCCACAGGATCTATCGGTGGTTTGCCACATTTGTTATTTTTGTTATGACTGTTATTTCGACTTGAAATGGGTCCTGACACCCTCTTAGCTATCTGGGACAACGCAGAACTTGTGTGGTTTATGGTCTTTGTCTACTAGAATTCGCTTCTCTTTCTCCAGTCGTTTGAGCTCAGCTCTGACAAAACTCTGAGGTTGCCTGATTTTTTCAGCGATACCTTGGACTGTGTTGTTTCCGCTTGCTATCTCTTTTAGCAAAGTTTCTCTGCTGAGTTTTTCAAGCTTTTCTTCTGCAACCCTTCGAATTTCCTTTTCTATGGGCGAGTATATGTGGTATCTTTGGTTGAGATCTTGAAGGTTTTGGGAGAGAGCCATTTCCCAAGGCACACCAGCTGCGGCTGACTGCGCTTGACATTCTCTGCTGATGAGTTTCCAGTCAAGCCCGGATTCTGCAAGGATTCGCATATCATCTAGGTCTGCCTCTCGTTCGGTTATTCCTTTGAATAGGAAGATATCCTCTTTTGATGTAATGAGAACTGTCAAGTGGCTGCCTTTGTAAAGCGGCTTTGCTCTTTGCTTGATCGCTTCTGACAGCGTTAGCGCATTGCAGACTTTGTTGACGAATAAGTCCCAGCGGAAGCCGTCTGTGTTTTCCATTATTGCATTAGTTTGCATTTTACAATAGCTCTTTGTGATGAGAGCCTGAGCGGGCTTGTCGTAACCTGATTTACTTAGCGCAGTGAGCAAACTGTTAAGCTGTTCTGCGTTTGTTAGGATGATGTCGATGTCTTTGGTTGCTTCTTTGAGTCCATAGAATGCCATGGCGCCTCCTCCAATGAGGTAAAGTGTTGCAGGTTGTGTCTTGGTGTCGAGTTTGTCGAATTCTTGTTGGAGGTAGTTTTTGTTAAAGGAGCGCCTTTGCGTCATGCGACCACCCTATAGTCTGTTGCTTTTTCGACGAACTCGTTCCAGGTTGGCAGCATTGAGTCGGCTTGACGTTTGTGAGTTTTTAAGAATTGTTGCATGGAATCGATTTGACTTCTAATGCCGAGTCGCTGGGCTTCACTTAGCAGATATGCCGTGTCCAAGTTGTTCCCGATTTTCTTGAGCAGAAGAAGAGCATAAGTTGTGTACCTCGTGCTGTCTGGCTCTATTAACAAAGTGTGCAGTATAGCGTCTTCTGGCCGGATTTCCTTCTTGTTTTTTGAATAGAGGTAGATTTCGGATTCCGAGAAAAGAGGCAGGTCGTATTCCTGAAATATGGAAGTTGCAGTTTTGAGGAAGCCTTTCGGAGGTCGCTGCACTGTCTTGGGTGCTCGCATCAAAAACTCTCCGTCTTTTTGCCAAAGGATGACTGCATCTTTTGAGGCGGTGGCTGCTATTTTTCTCAGAAAGAAATTTTGGTATTCCACAAGGAATTCGGATAGAGTTTGAAAGCGGGAATTAATCGAGCCGCTTTGAGTGATTATTCCGCGGGTTTTCAGGTTTTTGAGGTGGCGCCAAAGAGTGTTTTTGGGAATAGTAACTGCGTGATTTTCAGGTCCGTTCAGAGTTTGAAGCAGGATGTCTATCGCTTTGCCGCTTAGAACATTTTCCCAGTCAATGTGGCTATGGACTGATAAGAGATCGTTAAGCAATATTGCATGTTTTGAATCACTGAAGTAAGTTTGCTTTTTGAATGCATGCTGGGTTGTTTTAATAAGACCTTTTTGTTCAAGCTTCTTTAGGTTGTAGGAGAGAAGTTGTGGTGTCATTGAAAGAGCTTTCTCTATGGAAAATAGTTCGTGATTTCCTTTTGCTATCCCTTTTAGTATGGATAGCTCAGCTTTACTGAAGGTGTATTCGGAGCTTGCAGTTTTCATAGACTTCCATAATATTGAAATGCTATATAAGCCTTTAAATTATATGGTGTGCGAAAAGATTAAGCAGCTGATTACAAGTAAACTAGCTTGCAGCACTTTCCACCGGGCTCTTAATGCTAAACCTATCTTCTATAATTGCCAGACCGCAGAGCAACGGCTTGCACCTTCTATCGATGTGTTATACAGCATTTAATCAGCTCGAGGGTTTCACACTCGGAGAGAAATTCAGCTTGTAGTCCGCCAGATTCCCTGCAAACATTTCTCTTAGTTCTCCGTCATCTTTAAGCCATTCTCCAGCGCCAAGCAGTACCCGGGTCATTTCCGTTCTTTCCCTTATCACTTTCAGTATTCGTTCTTCATAAGTGCCCTTCAAATCAAATAGATAGATTTCGACGGGTTCCTTCTCCCGAAAAGCTAGTGAGTTGATCCTATCGACTCGACCCACCCTTTGCTCCATGGCAGATGGACTCCATTCAAGGTCATAGTGCATGATTCTACGGCAGGAAAGGTGAAGATCGATGCTCTCCCTTCCCTTTTGGCTGCAGATTAAGACGTAAGGAGGCCCCGGAAGGTTGAATGCAAACTGAGTGTGTTCAATGGGTTTGTCTTCTTCCGATTGGTCGCCAGTTATTGTTGCCACATAATCGATGTGCTGACTAGGACCCCATGTTTCACTCCAGTATTTGATTTGAGGTTCTCTTCCAATTAGCTCCTTGTTTAGCTGATTTAGGACCTCGTCGATTCGAGAAGCGTCAAGATCTTTGAAGTAGTATGAAGCGAATCTGGCTCTATCAATATTTCCAGAAAATTCTCGTCTATGCAGTGCCGCTCTAACTTTCACCCATTTCTTTGCGCCATCTTTCTGTTCCCTTTGGAACCTGTCTTTCAGGCGTTTTCTCAACTCACGTATAGTAGCGTTTCTCTCACAGAATACGACAATTTTCTGGAACGAGGTTGGGTTGCTCCTTACGATTCGTTCGATTTCCGATACAGCGAACTCCAACTTTGGGGACTCGTTTCCTGCTGCCTTTGGAGGAAGGAATGCAACTACATCATTAAACTGCCCGCTCTTCTCGTTTGAATGCCGGATAGCACTATATGACGAGCACAGCGTCTCTCGATTGCTTGCTATATGCGGCCTCGCACCCCCTGAGAGCATTTCCATGAATTTGCTTTCCAAGGCGAAAGTGGCGAATGCATGACTTGGCGAAGCCATCAAGTCCTGAGGAACATCTAAAATGTTTAATCTTCGCCTTTCCTTGCCATTCGGCCACTTATCTGGCCAGGTATTTCGAACGAGATATCTGCGAAGTTTGGTCTCTACCTGAGTCTTTAGGTCTGTCGAAGGTGGATCTCTCGTCCTTACAGCCGACCGGAATTCATTCAAGGTTTCCTTAAGTCTCGCAACTTCTGTTCCTTCGTTAATGATCGTCGCGGTATACAAGTCCTTGATTCGTTCGATAAGCTCATCGATGTCCAGTGAGAATGGGGTTGCAGTAACCAGCAGAGCTCTGTGTGCTTTCGAAGATAACACTTCTTGGAGAAAAGCGTGATTCTGTTCTCCGCCGAGTCTATGGGCTTCATCGAGAATCAATAAGTCTGCAGCTGTACCGGCAGGTCTTCGAGTTGAAAGAACCAGCCGTTGCAGATTTCGATATGCTCCGTAAACACTGACCCACTTGCCAGAATTACGATCATAGTTATCAAACCAGAAACGATTCATCTGCTTTCTTGATACAGTTCTTGGGTTTTCAACACCTGTCCCTACGGGAACGTCAACGAGCCTCTGAGCTCTAAATAGCTCTTTCAGAAGACGGCTTCGATTCTTGCCTCGCGGTGCATTCTTAGCATGGGCGAGTTTTTCAAACATATCTCTAACCTCATTGCCAGTTGTGTTTTTCATCGATTCATATGAGACAAAAGAGATCCCGGATTTTATTCGATCCAACCTATCGACTTCTTTCCCTTTTGGGAGGAACGAGTTTTCAACCTGTTTAGACCTCAACAAATCCCAACGCTTCCTCCAGATTTGTGTCATATTGTTGTTGGAAGTGAGAACTAGAACCTTTGTTTCTGGGCCTTTCCTTTTGAAAACCGAAGCGGCAACTGCGAGAGAGACATAGGTCTTTCCCATTCCGACTTCATCAGCTAGTATCGCGCCAGGAACAGCATTCGGCCCATAAAGCCGTTCTAAAATTGCAGCGGCCGTAATTTTCTGTCGGGCAATGTCAGGAGCTTCGACCAATTCATCCAGATTTAGGTTGAGCCAATTCAAATCATGCACTGAAAGAGATTGGCTCATGGCAATTGCTTCCTTAGGACAGGACTAATATCCTTCTTGATTGGTTTCACAATTCTTATCATTGCTCTCCAAGCTTTCTTACGTTTGTCTCGAGAAAGAATGAACTTAGCTATTTCGAACTTCGACCATTCGCGCCAATAAATTTCTGTTGGACTCAGACCGGCAACGTCGGAAGCGGAACTTATGCAGCCCTTTAGAATAGCTTGAACATAGTTGAGCTCAAGTTCTGAGTCTGCATCTTCAATCATAGCCGCGAGATTCGTCAGAGCCTCTCGTAGCGCTACCATACGTTCATGCCAAGGGAAAGTGGAGTCGCTCGTTGAAGATTTGAAAAGGTCAGTTGTTTGGGCCCTTGACAGTTCACTATCCGTGTTTTCGAAATCTCTTTTTCCAGATAGGAGGGCAAGATATTGGTCGAAGGACCATTTTTTTTCCAATGTCGAGTCATCGCATACATCAAATGGACATTCTATGGGAACCCAATCTGCTTCAAAACCAATCTCGACGATCGGATTTCTGGGCAATGTCGCCACTGCCCTTTCTGACCCGAATTTTGGGTCCGACAGATTGATTCCCTGGGCAGGATTGACTTCAGTCCCCGCAAGTGAAACGACAGTGTCTTCGATATTGTGTGGTACAATCCATTTAGGAATTAGTCTCTGAGCTGAAGGCTCGTATCGTATAGACTCTAAAGATATCCAGCGCTTAATTCGTGGTTTTGCTTGTGGTTTGATAAAATTACACTCTTTGAAGCTTACTTCTTTTGCCTTGGGCAAGAAATCCATCGGAAGCGACGGAGATGTATATTTCAATTGCCAAGCCAGTTCAACGTTGCCAGACTGAGTCCACTTTCGTAACATGGCGGCAGTCGTCGCATTCGGAGACCCTCCCAGCATTTGCCAGGTACCCTCTGTGTATACAGCCTGCAGTTTAGCGTGGAGTGGTCTGGAATTCTCTCCGCCTACACGAAAAACTTTGATATGCACCCTATCTTTTAGGCCAGCGAAAGTAGACCAGCTACCAAAAACTCGACCATCCGGTGCTCCCTGCAGATAGATGTTAAGAGAGGCGGTCTTTGAGTAGGAGTGCTCGACTAGATGCGAAAAGTAGCCCTCGTCCTCCTGGTTCGCTTCGTCCTCAGCCTGATCGGTAAAGGGTGCGATAACATGAGCACGCGTCCAAGATCCACTCCAATTCCATTGCTCCCAAATCGAAGCGGTTTCTGAACTTGCAATAATTTGATCATTAATGCGAGGCGGAACATTCCCGAAGTGTTTCTTCGAATACCAAGCTCCAAATTTTGTGCTTGATCCGATACTTCCAAGTGGAAATGCCCAGCGTTCTATCGCATCCGGAAGCACCCAACCATCCCATTCGAAATATGAGAAGACCTCAAGATTCTTCTCCCAGCCACTAGGCGTCAAGTTTCCACTCCCGATGAACAATGCAGTCTTGTAGAGCTTTGAATCCTTGTTACGAAGCATTAGTGCAATTACTTTGGGATGCCATAGGTTAGTCCCTGGATATTTGCAAACATCGTAACCTGCACCCTGACCATGGAAGTTATCTCCATCAACTATGACAGTAACTAGAAAATGTCCCTTCAATTGGCCATGACCGCAAAGAATTCCATCAAGAACTTCGGTTTCAAAAAATGACCTGCGAAAAGTATATGTACAAAACAGTGCAGCTTGGATTCTGCAATCCCCTATGGCTTGCACTATTTCGCTCCCCAGATTACTATAGCGGATTTTACTCACAGCAAATCATTCCGCTTCATCATCCTGACAGCATTCGACCATCGGCAGTCACCGAGGGTGCTTTCGGAACGGCTTCCGTTATACTGATGTGTATACAGCTTACCGTCTGAAAAGCTTAACCATAGATCCGACTCTCCCCTTCGCCTTGCTCTAAACTCTGTTTCATGCCAATCGCAAAGCTCCCGAAGAGTCGGAGGTCGGGAAGCAAAGGCTCGTACTGAATCCCAACGAGTTCCCATTAAATCTTTAGGTGGCAACATCTTGAGTACGGGCCATGAGTCAATGGAAGATTTTCCATCGAATACGACAGAATTGAATACCTTGCGTACTTCATGAGACCATCTGCAGAATTCATGGGCAAATGACGATATTGGGCCGTAGCTTCCAAGCAGAGGAGCAGCATCATTCCACGCCTCTTTCTCGGACCAATTCAACCTCTCCATCGCACAGTATAGCTCCGGCATCTTAAGCTTGAGTCTCTCATGAAACTTTCGCCGGAAGCTCGCAAGATTCGCAGAGCACACCTGCTCGAAAGATACTCGCCACTGACTCCAGTCTCCATTCGAGAGCCTAGGCGGCTTGTTTGCCCCCTCAGTCCAAACTAAGGCAGAATCTGTTAACATAATTCTCTCTCGCTCGACAATATCTAGACTTCTGAAAGGTTGCAAGTGTACGCCCAACAAACCCTGCGAACGTTGGTTATGCAGTACTGGGCGGTAAGGTTTTTTTTGAGGGGCATCTTCCTCGTCTGATTGTCTACGTGACAGTTCGATTCCATCAAAGCTTTTTTCGTCGTGCATTTTTGGGAACTTAGCCCATGTAAGCTTGAGGCATCTCTCCCACGAGAGAAAATTTCTTACAGCGTCTGGATCATTCTTAAAAGGAATCGTAGACCATCTTAGTAGAATTAGTGTCCAGAAAGCGTCTTTGACAGAAATTGTCCTTCCAGTAAGGCAGGGAACAAGTCTATTACTGAGTTCTTCCCTCATTGCGTCGAGTCCTAGCGGATCTGGCGGATTGTTGTTTCGCTCGGGGGTCGTCCAGAATAAATTAGCCAATCGAACACTAGCGGTCATGACTTATTCTTAGCCCTTTTATCTGATTAAACTTGTTCTTCGCTTGCTTCAGCTTCAAGGGCTAGTATTTCTATTTTCGGTCTCTATTAACTTCGGTATGAATTCAATGAAGTCTTCTTTTTGTTGGTAGGCAAGCTTCTCATAGCCGTCTATTAGGTTGTTTATGAGCACTCGGTAGACTCTGGTGACTTCCTTGAGCTTAAACTCAATTATCTCATGCGTGAAAGTGGCGAAGGCGTCTGTTTCTGTTTGGTCGTAGATGTAGATGGTGCCTTGCTTTATTTCGCCATGAATAGACTTGGCATTGTCTGGTATCCAAGCGACAGAGAGCGGAATACCCAACCTATCCAAAATTCCTTGCATCCGCTTGATGACATTTTCTTTTGCCGCGCTATTATCAAATTATCTTTCTTTATTTTCCATGTGGAAATTCTGTTATCAGGGTTTTGAACTCTTTGCATGAGCGTAATTTTCGTTGAGAAAATATCTTTTAACAAAAAATTATTTTTTGTTAATTTTGTTATGATCGCTATTTAGCTGTTTTTCGCAAAAAGTTAGAAAAATCTAAACTTTTCACAATTTAATATGACCATGTTGAGCTTAAAATTGTAAAAACGGCTCAAATTGCGTTCATCAATGGTAAAAGCATTCTAACTTTTCATGGAGCATTTAGTGTTAAACTAGGCTTAACTCATGCGATAAACAGGCTATTACACTGTTATTGCTTGCCACTTCAAGCCTTCAATTGCTTTAGCGCTTATATCGGCGCAGACTGCGAGTTTCACAGTTACTCTGCACTAAAGCTCTATTATGTCATAATCATTTGGGATTATGGTTTCACCCGAAAACCGGCTTGATGCTTCATCGAGTATTTCCTTTTCGGTTCCGTAAAGCAGATGGACAAGAACAAGTCTTTTGGCGCCTGATTTCTGCGCTAAATCAGCAGCCTCTCTAGCGGTAGAATGCTTTGTCAGCTCAGCAAGGCCATGCATTTTCTCGGTGCAAAAAGCTTCATGGATAAGAACATCAACGTCCTCGACCAAATCGCTCAAACCTTCAAAAGGTCGAGTATCCGGAACATATGCAATTGAAAACGAGGGATTTGCCATGTCAATTCGGTATCCGTATGCTGGAACCACATGCTGAAGAGGGATCGGTCGCAAAAGGGCATCTTTGTTTAATTGAATAACCGGTTGCTTTGCGATATCCTGATTGGTTATCTTGGTCATCTTCTCTAATTCGCTCAACTGGTAAGGAAAAAGGGTCTTGGTAATTTGCAATGTTTGGCTGTATACGACGCTATCAGCAAGTACATTGATTATCGAAGGAATTGGCTTTTGAGACACTATAGCTGTCCAAAATGCATGGTAATACAAAGGTACCCCGAAGGTGTGGTCTCCATGAAGATGACTCAGGAATAGATAGTCGATTTTTTCAATCTCGTAGCCGAGCTTTGTCAGCCTAAGTGTAACGCTCCCACAGCACTCAGTTAGCAAACGTAATTTATCTGAAAAATCAATCAAGAAATTGGTGCTTTCTCTATGCAAAGGGAAGGTGTTGGTCCCAATAATTGCAATTTTGGGCAATCTATAACCTCATTTGAGGTTAGAGCTCCTTATATTAAAGGTATTCTCAGGAGTCAAATATGCACTTGAGTTGTTTTAATCTTTCACACCGCAGAAAACCTAACAGTTTCATCCTTGAATTTACTTCTTCTTTCGATGGCAGATTTCTTTGACGGTTTTCTCGGGCAGATTATCGCCAAACGAATCCTTCGGGACGTACTTGATTTTGAAGTATCTCAGAGATTCTTGATAGTGTTCTCTCTCAATCACTCTAATCAAGCGTTCGTATGTCACCTTTCTGCAGATTTCGTTCTCCGAGTTGTTTACGAGAACGAACTTTCGGTCTCCTCCATCCTCTTTATTCAGGTCCATGACTGCATGTCCAGTAGTTCCCGAGCCGGCAAAGAAATCCAAAACTAACGCATGCTTCCCCCCTGCTACCCGAACAAGCTCCTTCACGAGCTTCATAGGCTTCGGAGTCCGAAACATGTCTCTTCTCCCCAGAATCTCCTCGAGCTCGTCCTTGGCGGATGATGTTGTCCCCAGTCCCTTCAGTATCGTTTCCATGTGGGTCGGAGTCTCTGCATACTCTTCACCGCTCCTAGGTGAAGGCATCATCATCGAGCTGAAGTTCGTCTTGTTTTTGTCCTTGAAACAAGCAAAGATGTTCTCATGCACGGTTTTGATGTTGTGAAAGGGCCTTTCCACACGATTCTGATCAAACTTGGGATCAGTCTTGGGCCAAACTAGAACTACCACGTTGGCTTCGCCAAAAATAGTTTGACATAAGAGGAGCAGAGTGCCTGTTTCATGTTCGTCAATATGAATGAACATTACACCATTTTCTGACAAAAGGCCATATGCAGCACGGATTCTCTTGTCCATGAAGCTGAGCCACTTACTATGAACGTATGCGTCGCCAGCGTCTGCATAGTCATAATCATCGTAGTTCAAGGATTCCATCCCTGTATTATATGGGGGGTCGATGTAGATTACGTCTACTTTCCCAGCGTAAGACTTTGATAGATGTCTGAGGGCCGCGAGATTCTCCCCTTCTATCAAGAGGTTTGATCTCTTGCCATTGTTGATCGCCAGTTTCCTCATTTCCGCCAGCTTGATGTCGTTCTTATCCAATAGTTTCTCTATTCCCTCTAAATGCTCTTCGAAGGTAAGGCCGTACCCAGTCTCGACTAATGCCCGTCTCACGTCGTCCAGATAACGCAGTAGAGTAGGATTTCCCGAGGCCTTCTCGACGAACCGCCTCACAGCAGATATATGTCTCAGAAGTTCGTCGTTTCGCCTTCTCGAGACATTTGCGTTACCAGGCGCATGCTTCTTTTTACTCATAGTGTCACCTACGATCTAGTCAGCCTTGTGTGTGACCTCGAAAACGCATGATCTGCGATTGAAACGTTCTTTGGCACTTCCAGGACTGCTAAATTAGGGCAGTTATAAAATGCCCAATCTTCGATTTGAATAACACTTCTAGGGATTTTGGCTTTCTCTAGTCGTACGCAATTGGCGAAGGCTCCTTTTCCTATGAGCGCGACTCTATCAGGGAGGGTGGCGGACCTAAGATTGCCACACCCGAAGAATGCGTTCCGTCCTATTGTTCTAACGGTGCCAGGTATCACGAATTCCTCTTCAGGGTTACGCATTGAGTAGTAAACTAGCTTGGTCTTGGATCTGTTATACAACACTCCGTTTTCATAGACAAAGTTAGGACTATTGTTGGTTAGTGACAGGGATGGACAGTTGGCAAAGGGGTTGTAGCCGATGACCTCAAGGGTGCTGGGAAGGGTCACGTTCGACAGGTTAACACAGCCAAAGAATGAATGCCTCTGAATGGTAGTGACCCCCTCTGGAATGGCGAAGGATTTGGAAGAACTGTTAATTGCAAAATAGAAGATTGACGTCCTATTTTTATCGTACAACGCGTCGTTCTCGAAAACGAAGTAAGGGCTGTTGTTCACCAAACTCAAAGATGGGCAACTTGAGAATGGGTTATTCTCCACTATCGCTACACTGGGTGGAATTGTTATCTTCCGAAGGGCAGAACAACCATGGATTGCATGCTTACCTATGCTGATAATACTATCAGGAATCTCAAAGACGCTAGCGGTGTTACTCATCGAGTAGTATATCAACCGGGTTTTCGTCCGGTCGTATAGCGCCCCATCCTCTAGAATGAAGTCCGGGCTCTCATTCTTTAGGATTAAAGCCGGGCAATTGCTGAATGGATTGTCCCCTATTACTGAAATATGCCGTGGAATAGTTAGGTTGACTAAATTGGTGCAATCGGAGAAGGTCTCACCGCCTAGGTTTGTAACGGTGTCTGGTATTGTTACCTTCATAATTTCAGGGCGGTCCCAGAAAACTCCATTTCTCAGTTTCTTCACGCCTTTCGAAATTGCTACTAGTTTCCCGTTACCGAGATATCTAATCAACTCACCGTTTTCAATCTCAAATTCGGAAGAACCAGAGGTTGCTTTAGCTCGTGTTGTTTTGTCCTGCTGGTTTGTTTTTTCCACAATAATGGGGTGGTAGGCTTCTATCTCTTCCTCGAATAATCCTGTAGTGCTTGAAACTGCTCTGCCTTTCAGAGCGTGGTCGGGTTTTGCGCAATTGCCTGCTGTGAGGGGGAACATTGTGTATCCGTAATCGATCAATCCGGACCTTAGTGTTGATGCATATACACATAGGAATTGGAACTGCTTGTTTTCACTTGCTGGCAGGACAGGCCGGCTCTGGAGTACCTTAACGGCCTCGACTTCTTTGTCATATTCCTTGTCGTCCCATCGTCTACACCTTATTGCAATCAGCCAGTCGTCGGGTTCAGCCTTGATCGCAATATCACACTCATTGGTAAATCCCATATACAGGCTGCTAGGGCGATAACCCTTTAACAATAGCCTGTCAGCACATTCGACGATGACGTAGTTTCTTTGGGTGAACCTTGCGAATGCGATATCACCCAGTCGTATCTTATCCCCGTAATCAATGAGTTCTTTAGCTAGGTCCACCTTGATTGTGTATTGGCCAGGATACCTCTTTTGATATACATTCTGAGAGACTTCGCGGTATCCGAGCTTCCAGAAGTAGTTTAGGGGATTCAGGATGTCTGTCATGTTATGGAGACCTGCTTTGGCTATCTGATTTCAGGATCGGACGCAAGGTTTCCATCATGACTTCCAAAACTCCCTTCGCACTGAGGCTTGTAGTATCTATTGACTTGTACTTCATCGAGTACCTGATTAGGAAGCCTTCCATCTTCTCCTTGGACTCCTTGTAAAGTGCTACCTTTCGGAGGTCAGGGTCGCCCGGGTCTCTCTTTCGAAGCCTCTTCATACCTGCGTCTTCGCTGGCCCAGAGGAGGAAGGTGTAGTCTGGCTTGCCAATTAAGCCGATCAAGCATTGATAGATGGGTTCGGTCTTCTCCCCTCCGCACCAGAAGTAGTTTGACAGCAGATGTCTGTCAGTAATGATGTTCTCTCCGGCGAACTTGTGGTACAAGTATACGTTTCCAAGTCCGTAGAACCATGCTCTTAGGGCATCATCGTCTACCTGCTGATTGATGTAGTCTCTAATCCTGATGTAGTTTGTAAAACCTCCGTCAGGATCAAAGACGTAGTGCAGGGGCTTCTCGACGAATTTGAAGTTCAATTTCTCTGCCAGTTTCTTGGCTGCGGTGGTTTTCCCGACGCCGTCCATTCCCTCTATTGCTATGTGCATCAAATTCCTCCTACCAATCAAGGTGCGAAGTTGGATTAGGCCTTCTATGCGCGACCTCCGCTTTCTTGCCCGCGGTGAAGAAGCTAAGGTCTTCCAGATAGCCTGAAACTCGTCTCACCCGATATATGTCATTGCTGCCGCAACTCGGGCAATTGTCGAAGGTCCCAGTGAGGTTACATTTCAAGCATGTATCTAATGGAAAATTGATTCCGAGGTAGCTGACCCCGTAACTTATGGCAGCCTCGATGGTCTCAATAACCGCCTCGGTATTTTTCAATAATGCGGATGCAAATTCAACATACGAGATACATCCACCATTGCATAGCTCATGGAAGGGGCCTTCGAACCGCAACTTTTCTTTCGGATGTAAACCCGAGTCGACTTTGGTGTGGAAGGAGTTTGTGTAAAATCCCTTTTTAGACGCGTCATTGCCATAAATGTCATTGTCGATGGATGGAAATCTTCCAGAAACAAATTCGGCTGAAGTACCCAACAAGGAGAAGTTTAAGTTGCATTCTTTCCGGTACTTGTCCACCACATCTCTCATATGTCTGGCAATATCTATGGCAATCGCATGGTTTTCCTCGGAGGCGTAGTATTCATGCCCAGTCAGGAGTTCCACCGTTTCTGATAACCCTATGAATCCAATAGCGAGGGTCCCATTTTTGAAGACTTCTTCCAATGAGCCATTCGCAGGGAAGTCGTTTGCCCAGAGTTTGAACCTGAGATTGCAGGGAAAATCATCTGAGTCTAGCCTTAGTAGCCTGTTGTATCTGTCAATTAGGAGGTCTCTAACGATGTCAGCGGTCTTGTCCCATTCCTCCTTGAACATGTGGATCTTTTCAGCGGCATTAATCCCTGGGTATGACTTGTCTATCTCGAGGGCAATTCTCGGAAGGTTGATAGTGGTGAAGGCGATGTTGCCGCGACCTATGGCGGTGTTCTCGCCGAAGAGGTTATGTACGACCCTTGTCCTGCACCCCATGATTGCCAGGTAGTGGGGATTGATGTTTTCATTGGGCTTGGAGTCGCAGAGCAGGTAGGTTGGTATCATCTTCTTGCAGGTTGACTCTACCGAGAGGCGGAACAGGTCAAAGTTGGGATCATCAGGCAAGTAGTTGACACCTTTCTTCACCTTGAAGATAATATTTGGTTTAATGCATTCCATGGATGAGTCTTTGAAATGGTTCAATACTGAAGAGGTCACGAGCCTGGCGACCTTCCCCGTTCCGAGACCTATATTAAGCGAAACATAGTAACCGGTTTCTCCGGCTCTTTCCCTTGCCCGGTTTATCCAGTCAATGAACGCTACAATGGATTCGCTTAGAATCTGAAGGTTAGACTCAGTATCCGTGAGACCTAGTCTGTGGAACAGGGTCTCTACCTCTTCATCAAAGTTTGGAAAACCCATTCCGCCTGATTGTTCATTAGCAAGTTTTGCGATGACATCTTTGAAGTGGTCAAAAATTCCGAATATTCGGCTTGGCTCTGACACGCCATGGAGCCTGTCGAAAGGGAATCCGTTAATTGTGTTGAGCATAAGACAATTGTAGGTTTGCCCGTACGCCTCGATGTTGTGAATGTGTATCTTCCCTTCACGGTGCAAGGTTGAGAACCTTGGGTCTAAGCTATTTAGGACCTCGCGCTTTCTGAGGTCTGCCCCCACCTCAAACACTGCTCCCATGAAAGATTTGCGCCTAGACGCATTATCAAACTTTGTTCCCTTAGACATTCGCGTCCCCCAGCTCAATGAACTTCTGGTTGGAAGAGCCGACGTAGGGAATTGTTGTCGAACGTTTTTCTTGAAGGTATTTTCCCACTTTTATGTGTCTCAAGTATTTCATTATTTCCTTTGGTACCTGCTCGAGCTCGAAACCCGTGTAAAGCGCAATGTCAAAATCTGCAAGATTACGCACTAATTCGAGCACAGCTTGGTATTGTAATAGCGGTTCTCCTCCTGATATTGTGAGTTTCTTGTTAAGCGACTTCGTGCGCAGCTCTTCAATGAGTTGCTCTGTATCAATGGTCTTCCCATTACTGATATCCCATGTAGAAGGGTTGTGGCAACCTCGACAGCTCAACTCGCAGCCTTGAACAAAGAGCACCGTCCTTATTCCCGGACCGTCTACCGTTGAGCCCCTGTAGTCAATCGAGTTAACCACGATCTTCATATATTTCGCTTCTTCTCTAACGAAATTTCGTAAATAGAACTATGGGCACTCTTTGATTAATATCTGATTGTTGTGAAGCCCTGTGTTATTTGAGAAGCATACAAGTTTCGGAAACCCATGCAAAATAAAGGTCAATTTCATCGATTCGTTTTGCAAGATAAGCCTTATTGGGAAAGGCCTTTATCCCGAACAAAGCCACAAATTTTGAGTAGTCACCAAACCACTTAGAGTCTTTGCTAAAAGAATGAATAAGCATCACTGCTGTTGAGGCGCCAAACCGTTTAGCTTCTATAAGAGCGGAGGCTGCGCGATGAGTAAATTGGTAACGCACGTCTTGAAAATCGCGGAAGCGTATCCCAAGAAGACCGCTAAGGAAATCGAGTCGTCTAGTCTTGCCCTTTGAAGGTGTATTCAGCCACTCAGCAATGGTTTCTCCAAAAGGTTCGGATACTTTTCCTTCAACGGCTATAACGGCTAGGCCTTTTTTGAGTCTGGCTAACACAAGAATATCGTTCTGAGAAGGATGCCCACCACCAGGCAGGTATACTTTATGCTCGACAAATCCAGCGAGAAACTGTATCGGAATAAAGGCTTCATTTTCGCATAAAATATTCTCCACTGACTTAGGCAGCCCTTTTGCATTCATCCAGCAATAGGCTAATGTTTTAGCGGAGTATCCATCTTTCCATTGTCTGTCTGGCTCTGCTAGAAATAATTGCCAATCTTCCGGTTTCGAAGTTCTAACAAAGAAGGCCATCCTATGCAACCCAGTGAAATGATAACCAAGGTATTGTGTGAATGAAGGAAATAACGTTATCTGGAAAACACATTGTCTGGATCATACCCAAACCTTTTGAAGGATTCAAGCCTTAGCATCCAGGCAAAATAAAAGTATTCGTCAGCTAAGGCATCGGCAATGGGGTGAATAGCAACCACACCTGCCGATTGAGTGAAATGATCCCCATGCGTTACTGCCCTAACAGAAGACCTACCATTTTCTAGTGCAAACTTGCCGTCATAGATGTGATGAATTGTCCACCCATGGTTAATGTCTCTACGGTTAGGTCGTTCTCCACCAGCAAGTAAATATGACATAATCGCCGGTCCGTTCGTTCTTGTATCGACTAGGATTCCTTTTTCCTTGAACTTTCGAATTAACTCAGGTGAATAAGGAGGGGCCTTATCCTTTGGTCTAACTAGACCTGGAATTAGCAAGATGCCTTCTTTGGCCCATTTTATGTAGTCATCCTTGTTAGACCAAACTTCCAATATTATTTTCCGTTCAGATGGAGTAACTAGATCCAGTTTCTTTTGCAGAAATTCGGTGAATTGCTTTTCACCCATAAAAGAGATAGCCGCGCTTTGGGGTTGCTTTAGTAATTTGGGCTCAGGTTGCTGCATTGGAACCTGCTTTTGGCTGGTTAGACTTTTGCCAAGCATATCCCATCTATCTTTGTATCCCAAGATGAATTGCGATAATTCATGACTAAGGTCGAATGGTTGCCTCCAGGTGTATCTGCTGTTAGCGTATGCAGACGTTTGCCGTTTATTGAAAACAAATGGAAAATTGAAAAAACCATTAGCAGGCACTACGCACGTTGGTCCTCCAGCCTTGGAGTAATCAAAAATTAAACAATAGTAATCCTTCCAAGCCTCGTCCCAACAAACCCAAATTTTGCCGTTCCTGAATTCCCTAGCGACGACTTGAACGATCTTGTCTCCATTAACCCAGTTGGTTTCTCGGTTTCTTTTATAGCCACGAGATAAGAGTTCGCTTTCAATTTTTTGCACTTTTTTGCCTCCTAGTCGCATAAGCATTTGTAGTCGCATTGGGTGCATTCCCATGTGCCTTTTTTGGGCTCAAACGCTGCTGCCTTAATTTTAGCTGCCATATCTGCGATTTCGGCTTGCATAGCATCAATGGCTTGTTTTTCAGGTTCGAAAAACACTTTTTCGTTTGAGCGCAAGAACCAGTTTCCGACCTTCAATGGATTGCCATCCGGATAGATCTCTTTGACGGCAAGCGCGTAAACTAGCATCTGCATGTCCTTTTTGAGTTCATTTAGCGATGGCGCCTTCTTGCTGGTCTTATAATCAACTACGGTGAAGCCGGATCCGTCCTTGTCGATGCGGTCAATTCGTCCTCTTAGTTTAACGTCGCCGATGGATGTTTCAAACCAGCGTTCAATATCTACGATCTCCGTCGTGCTTTTTCCTTGCTCATCCAGAAAAACCTTCAAAATGGCCTTGGCTTCATCGTAATCTCTCTTTTCATCAATCTTTGATTTGTAGCCTTTTGGATCCCAGAATTTGGCTAAAAGATCCAGAGCGACTGCCTCGTTGATGTCTGAACCGTATTTTTGCATCCTGGTTAATTGCTCCGCGATACTGTGAAGCGTGGAACCGAAGTCAAAGTAATATCTGGGCTTTTCAGGAATCTTCATGACATGACGGTACTGGTAGAGCCTGGGGCATTTTTTGTAACCGACAAATTGTGATACGCTAAAAACGTGGTCCTCGGTGACTGTAAACGGTAGCTCTTCACAATGCTCAAGTGTTGAGTAGTCAGGTTCAGCTATCTTTTCTATCAATTCAGTCTTGATGTTGAGGTTCTTATCGGTTGATTTTGCGTAGAGAAGGACATCTTGGATTGCTTCTTTGAATTTGTTGGTTGTGAGATTAGACATTACTTGTCTCATGAGGCGTGTTTGTGTTTCGTCTTCTATTGTGGTTGACTCAGTTGGTATTTCTTGAGAGTCAACTTGGTTAAAGACAATGTTTTCATTGTTCTGATAGTCTATTTCGGATAGGAATCTTGAGGGTTTTGAGTCGGTCTTATTCTCGCCGTACCGTTTGGCATAAGTTACAATCAGCCTCTCTTTTGCTCGGGTAATGGCTACATAGAAGAGCCTTCTCTCTTCTTGGATATGGAGTTCTTTTTCTTCAAATTTGGATTGGATGCCTTTGAGCAGTTCTTTTGGTATGGCGAATTTGTCCCTTTGATAGGTTGTTGGTAGCCTGCGTTCAATAACGTCTGGAATTATCACTACTGGGTATTGCATGCCTTTGACGCCGTGAATAGTGGAGATGACTACGGCTTGTTCCTCGAGGTTCTTTTCTTCGATTTCGAAGTTTGCGGCAAAGGATAGGTAATCAGTGAAGTCTTCGATGTCGTTATTTGGATAAATGCTGTCAAATTCTTCCGCAAACTCGTAAAACTGGTTTAGAAGCTGGATATTTCGGTCATTTTTAAGCGCTATTTCGTACTTATAGAATTCCCTTTCAAAGAGCAAAGTGTGGATTAGATCGAGTGTTCGTAGTCTCTTCTTGGATCCAAGCATGTCAGCGAGAGTGTGTTTGACTTGGAGGAACTTGAATTTGTCAACGTCTATCTCATTTAGGTGGTCGAAGACTTCGTACAGTGAAAGTTCGTTTTGGTCTGCATAGCAACTGAATTTGCAGATATCTATTTGTTTGATGCTGAAGTTTTGGCGGTTTAGGATCCTGACGATTTGGGCGTTGCTTTCCAGCGGGTTACTGATTATTTTGAGGTATGCTGAGACGTCTTTTATTATTGGTTCTTGGAAGAATCCGGTTTCGCCGACAAAATTGAACCGTATTTTTTGTTTTCTGAAGGCTTTTATTATTGGTTCAGCGGTTGCTCTTCGCCTGCACAGAACTGCTATATCTTGCAGGGGATATTTTTTGAGGAGCTCTTTTACTTCTTCAAGAATATAGTTGGCTTGCGAGCTGTCGGTTGGAGTCTCGATGACTTCTACCTTTTCTCCTTCAGGGTTGTTTGTAAAGAGTCTCTTAATTGTTCTTTCGGGGCTATTTTCTATCAGTTTGTTAGCCACAGCTACTATTTTTTTGATGCTACGGTAATTGTGTTCCAGCGCTTTTTCGACGTAGTTGGGGAACATTTTTTTGAATTCTGCAATGTTGGTTAGGTATGCGCCTCGAAAGCGGTAGATGCTCTGATCGTCATCTCCTACTACGGTAATATGGCCGTGCTTGCTAGCGATGAGATAGACAATCTGCAATTGTATGTAATTTGTATCTTGGAATTCGTCAACTATAACAAACCTGAACTTTTCTTGATAGTTTCGCAGAACGAGCGGTTTGTTTTTCAGTAGATTGAGTACTGTGCAGAGCATGTCTCCAAAATCTATCATGTTATTTTGGAGTTTGTAGTCTTCGTAGGCACGATAGATTTTTAGAATATCTTTTAGGTTGTTTAGGTCTTCTTGTGCTTCTTCGTCAAGTGAGGCTTTTTCCTGTTTCCCGATGTAGTGCTGTATATCGTCTGGGCTTATGGCTTCGTCTTTGCATCTTGAGATGAACTTTCGCATTTCTTCCGCTAAGGTGTAAGGTTCATGATTAAATTCCAAATGTTCAATGCCAAATCGGTTAATGTTTTTAGTTAGATAGACCAGTTGAGCGGTGTCTGTGATCACCTTAAAGTTTGCATTAAGTTTAGTGTTTAGAATATTGTCTTGGATGACTTGGTTGCAGAACGAATGAAAAGTGGATATGCTCAGGTCCTCAGAGGTTTCTAGCATACCCATGACCCTTACTTTAAGTTCCTCTGCAGCCTTCTGATTAAATGCCAATGCTAGTATGTTCTCGGGTTCTGCACCCTGTTGGATCAAATAGGCGATTTTGCTAGCAACAGTAAGTGTCTTTCCCGATCCGGCACCTGCAATTATTAGAAGTGGGTTATCAATTTCTCTTACAGCTTCTTTTTGTTGAGGATTTAAGGAGGCAAATATGTCCTCTGTTGTTTCTGGTAATCGAGAGTTTGCTGATTGCATGTCAGTCTTTTAAAAGCGATTCTAAATTTAACTCTTCCCTGAAGACGCTTTTTTCAGGGTTGATTTATCTCGACTATCGCTTCTCAAAAAGTTTCTAATTAGCGTACAAAGTAAATGCCATAGTCCAATTACACTCTGCAAATTAGTCTGTGGCATTGGTTGGTTTTCATTACCTTGACGCCCTTTTTTGCCAGTTCCTTTTTCACGTTACCTTGAAAATCGCTATCCTCTGAAACAAGGATTTTATCAGGAGTTCTTATAGAGACACAAGCGAAACAATTATCCATTTCCTGTAAATTGCCAATTTGGAACCCTATCCCCGGTCTCTTTTTTACTTTATTTCTCAATCTCATATTCATAAACCAAGTTATAAGCGTCTGATTACCATTTAAATGAGGATTGTATTCTCGTTCAACAATTTTTCCTTCGTTATCAACGGCGATAGATTGATTTTGATCATTAAGGATTCGCCAAATTAACTCGCTAGCTTCACTGTTGAAATCACTGCCGTGCTTGGGCGTTGCTAATTCCAAAATATTCGTATCAAGAACCAACATCACCATTTTCGACTTCCTCTGAATGCTTGTTTGTTTGTGCCTTCAGGTGCTGCATGGTTTCTTGCAAGTCAGTTTCAAAAAAACCTGCAGGCCAGTATTCTATGTTTCCGTTTTTATCAAAATCAATTCGCTTGACAATTGTGCCGTTTGAATCTAAAGTAAATTCGTACAAAACAATATCTTCCCTTTTCAATTCGCCTTCTGCAATTCTACGCGCAAATCTTAGCATCATGTGTTCACTGTGAGTCTCTATTACAGAGGTCTTATCGCTTTTGGCTAGATCAATAAATAAATCAGCTAATTCAGCCTGAGCTTTGGGGTGAAGGTGTATTTCTGGCTGTTCGATTAGTAGAAGCGTACCCTTCTTAGCCGTTATTCCTTCTGTAACGATCGGCAGTACTTGTGAAATGCCGAAACCAACGTCTTTTAAGTTATCGTTAGACCCGGTCCGCATGTTTTTAAGTTCAACTTTCCAGATACTCGCTTTGGGAGAAAGTTTTTCAATCGTTATACTCTCTGCCATTTCGAATTTTCTGAACCAGTAATTAATTTTGCGAATATTCTCTTCATACAAGGAATACAAGTAATCTATTGTTTTCTCGCCTCGAAGACCTACGTCTGAGGGTTTCTCGCCTGAAGATATGTAGTACCTTTTGGGATATTCTCTGAGAGGGCCTAAGTATAAGAGAAATTCTTGGAAATATTCTTCGATTGCATTGGGATATCTTCTTAGCCAAAGTTCATTGATCATAACTCCCTTTGTCTCTAAGGGCATAGAAACAGACCACATAAAATGTCTCTGGGTAACGAAAATACGACTTGTTCTAGGCTCTTGTAGACTTTTATCTGACGAAATTTCAATTGGTGTCTTAAGATCTTTATTGAAGAGGCTGACTATAACCTTATTTTCAACATTAATAAGGGAATCTGCCTCATTTCGATTCACTTTCAAATCTTTCAGGAAAATTGTTTCGCTTCTCTCGTCATATTTTACTCGGAAAGTGATTGAATGTGGCAAAAATCTGGAAATTTCAAAGATAGAACTGTTTTCGCTGCTATTTGGTGCCCTAAGGAGTAGGGCAGAAAAGCCTTTTTTTGAAAAAGTAAGCCCTACCTCAATTTCATTCTCTATTTTATGTCCGTAAACAACATCTCGGTAACTGCCTAGTTGAACTAATGGTCCTTCTAAGATTAAGGGAGATTTATCGCTGCGACTACTCAATGTTTGCTTAAGAGTCGTCAACAGAGAAATTAATGAAGATTTGCCGCTGTTATTTGGACCTATTAACAGTGTAATCGGTTTAATCTCAAATTGCGCATCGTGCAGCGATCTGAAATTCTTCACCTTAATACCATTCAGCAAGAGTCATCACCAAACGACTGTTAGCCTTATTGCCTATCAATTTAACAGTAGGTTTGTTTTTAATTGTTTCTATAAAGGAAAAAAAACCAGCTTTCTAAATCGAACAGTGCAAAAAAAGGAAGGTTGTTAAGAAAGGGTTTCTCTAACTGACTTCGATAGCCTTAACTAATGCATCTCGTGCATCAGAATAAAATTGGATAGCAATCTTGGTTGCCAACTCATCAGGCAAGTCAATAAGCTGGCGCCTGCTGGAAATGGGCATCAGTAAACTCGTTGCACCTTTTTCTACTGCTACTTCGGCCATAGAAACCGGATTATTGAGAGGTTCAATCGATCCGCCAAGAGCGATTTCTCCAACAATAACTAGCCCGCCGCGAACGTTTCTCTTCAGTAGGGACGTACAGAGAGCAATTAACGTTGCCACTCCTAGCTTGGCACCTGATTTCGAAAGATCAAAAGCTCTTAGTTGGACGGTGAATTCGTGGTTTCTTGGGTCTTTATCGCCGACTAATTGGACCGATCGAGCGTAGAGGTTTTGTTCTGCATAGCTGACGCTTTCCCGGAATGCGGAAGGTGCGGGTTTGTTGAGGATCTTTACACCTGTTCCTGGTCCCTCATTTACCTCTATTCTGTATAGTCCGGGATGCTCGTCAGCTACGTCGGGGTTTATGGTCCACACTTGCCCTGGCTCCAGAGGGTCTCCACCTATGCTGTTTTCGCTAAGAAGTTCAGGTGTTGAGACAAATTTTTCGATACCGTCTACTCCGAGAACGTAGCTAAAAGCGGTGTTTCTGAATTCTGCTGAGCCTATTCTCTTCTGCTGCTCCTTGACTCGGCGTCTAGACTCCATTGCTATTCTGATAGCCCACTCGAGTTCTTCATCGGGGATTTCTGAGTTAGGTTCTGGATAGAGTAATTTCAGTAATCCGCTGGCAGTTTTATTGACTGCGTTGACATCTCTGGGGCTCAGTGCTCCGCCATATAGTGCTCTGCCTTGGAGTTGAGGGAGTCTGCTTTGGTTTCGCAGCTCGCTCCAGCATTCAGAAAGGAAATCGCTTACTAGCCCAAAGTGATTAGTAAGAAATTCTTTGCCGATTTTTGGCACGTCCCACCCCGGTACATAGGCATGAATGCGATCCATAAATGCGGTATCGTTCCTAATTTCCTCGGGCATAGGACCAAAAAGATGCCCTATTCTTTGCTGATGCTCGACGTCGACCTCGAAATTGCCTACTAGAACTATGCTTCCTGCGGCGCGTATGTTTTCTTTTCCTCTACTGAACTCGCCTGATTCCATGTAGCCTTTCATTATGTTTACGCCGTCTTTTTGGTCAAAAGAGATGCCTGATATTTCGTCGAAGCAGACGACGTCGTATTGGCAGACGAGTCCTCTTTGACCGGTTGAGTTATTAACGAACATTTTGGCCACGGTGGCTTTCCCGCCTGAGATTAAGTGGGCGTACGGTGAGATTTGTTGGAAGAGGTGACTTTTACCGGTGCCTCTTGGTCCCAATTCTACTTGATTGTAGTTTCTTTCTACGAAGGGCACCATTCTTAGAAGTAATGCGTTTTTTGCTCTTTCCTGTAGTGTTGCTGATTCGATTCCTATGCTACGGAGCAAAAAGGCTTTCCACTCTTCTGTTGAGAAATTCTTTCTGGCTTTTGCTAATATGTCAAGTATATCATGTTTTGATAACTGAATCTCCCTAAGATTTGTTACTCCGAAAGGTCTACCTTTGTTTTCTTCAGTGATTGTTGGATCATAGGTTAATGTGATTTCAGCGTAGAAACCTCCAGTAAGCATTCGCTCGTGTTGTCTTACCATTTCATCTGGAATCCGAGCGTCTGTTAATTGGAGGCTTGGCAGGGTTGCTACGTATGAATCGGTTTTGGCATCCAGCCTTGCCGTGATAAGGTCGATAAGTTTTACTTCGCCGTTTTCTCTGGCTCTTGACTTGAATAATTCCTCTTCCCCGGCTTTGACTGTTCGGGATTCTAGCTGACGTTGGACGATCTCTAAGCCTTCGTCGATTTCTTTTTGGTTTATGCTTGCGCAATAGCGTCCTAAGAGGAATTCCACTACGTATGTTGGGACGGGGAATTGGCGGCTAAAAGTGCGAACAAGGTCTTTTCTAACAATGTACCCATCGAGCGAAGATGCGGCTAACTTGTCTATTTGGTCTAATTCGGTCATCTATTTTCTTCCCCGCCAACGAAAGTATCTATTTGGGCTACGAGTTCCCCTTTTTGATTGATAAGTACTATGGTGGAATTGGAACCTTCTAAGTCTTCGTTTTCCACCACGACTGATGCTGTTCCGTTTTCCTTGAGGGGTTGAGTGCGAACCACAATGCTTGATGTTGAGTCACCGGGCTGCGTTCGTATGTCTAAAGAGAGTCCTTCATAGACGCTGTCGGTTGCGATTGTGCATCGCAAACCCTTCCATGCTATATCGGTTATTTCAGGCGCAATGTGGAAAGTATGCGATTCGCTAGGGGAGACTTCGAGTTCCATGATTACGCATTCCTGTAGGCTGATTCCGCCGTGGTCGTATTCTGTTCCGTTACGAAAGCAGCTGATGCCATTGGCTAGGGCAAAGTGTTGGTTAGGATTCCAGTACCATGGATACAACTGTCCATCTGTTACTGCGCCAGGTTTTATGGCGGCGCAGCGGCCCCATTTAGTTGCAGTTTGAGCGCTTGGCAACTCAATTTTTGGTAGATCACCTGGCATGAGGAGCCAACCGTGATCTGTAACTATTTTGACTTTTTTCCATCCAGAATTTAATAATGTGATTACTTGGTCACTTATGTCGGCCAATATTGCGTCAATTTGTTTAACTATTTTCCATCCTCTTTCATGTCCCGCACGGTCGATGTCTCCAAATTCGATCCATCCATTACCGTTGACATCGCCGCTTTGGTTGACGTCGAGAATTTGCCATCCAGCTTCAATCAATAATTTTTTGAGATAGTATGCATTGAGAGGTTGACCGGTATCTGCAACTGATGGTTCAAACGAATTCGCAGCATCCTTTCCAACAATTCTGTTTTTAATTGGAGAAACAGCAGGTTTGCCTGTTGAGGTAACGGTTGGAAGTGGAGCCCAAGCAGGCTTTTCTTTAATTTGGTAGCCACACACTTTTAGCAAGCCAGCGAGCCTTTTTGCCGCATCAAACCGTAAGCCATCTACAAAGAGTATACAGTCCCCGTTTTTATGGTCGCCGTCTTTCTTTTTGTCTGAACGTTGAAGTGGGTAACCATTTTCGTCTATCACTTTTTGAAGGTATCTTGCTGATTCTTCAGCCCAGGGAACGTAGATGGCTCTTATTGATTTGGTTATCACCTCAATATCTTGCTGTTTCTCTACATAGGCCAACGCTCGTAGCACAGCATCATCTGCTTGCCAACCTGTGCTTTGGTATTCTTTCATGAGATCGTCTGCGGAACCCATCACCAGTCTCTTAGCTGTTGTCTCTGCGAGAATAGCCAGGTGTTCCAGTGATTGAGCAAGTGGGGCTTCGCATAACTCTGCCCATATTAGGTTTCGTCTTGACCGGTGTTCTTTTTCAAGTTCCAGGATTTTTTCCCTTGCCTTTAAGGGCGGGTTGTTGTCAATATCGCTCAAGCTTTTTCGGAGATTGTTTTCTTGTGCGTCGTTCCATTGAGGCCATCTATTGTACGTTGTCTTTCCTGGGCTATACCAATCCATGCTTGCTGGCGGCTTGCAGTTCCTAACCCTTTTTGGTATATTGGGGTAACGTTTTGGGGCTTCGCAGAATCTGTCCCATACAGGTTGCCATTGGCTGTCTCGAGATGCCAGCTTTTTAGCGCCTGAAAGTGGGCCATCTTTGTCGGGATTAAAAGTTAGCTTTGATTCGCACATTTCGACAAATGCTTGCCATCTTTTCTCGCCCAAGTTTGTCTTGAAGGAGTCGCCTTGATCAAGCCACTGCAGAACAAGCCGTACGTAATCCCCAGCGTAAATCGAGTTGAAAAAATCTTTATCAAGTCTTTCTCCCTTGAGCGCTTCTATATCCATGTCTAAGAGTGGATCGAGTGCTCGAAGCATGGCGTTCTTGGTGTCATTGTCTTGAGCTACATCTAATCCCAAGCCGCCTTGATCTGATTTGAGAAATGCTAGTACTGTCCAGTCTTTGGAGTTAATTTGTGACCACACAACGCTTCGATATTGGAGTTCTGCAAGAGGCCTTAGCGCTTCTTTGATTTTGTCGGCTCTAAGATCTTGACGCCCTGTTCCAGGTAAATAAATAATGGGAATTCTATCTGTGGGAAGTTGAATTTCATCTGCTTTCCCAGCAATAGCACAGCGTAGCCAGATTGCAGGTCCCGTACGTTTCTCAGGACAGTATTCTCCAAAAACCAGTAATTCAGGCAGCTTGGTCAGAAAAGCTTGAGTTGCATCTTTCCATTGGTTTTCGCTGTCAAGCCATAAGACGCAGGCTGGAACAGTTTGTATATCTGGGTTGTAGTTTGTTGCCGTAGCGTGAATTTTATTTATGAGATAGTCAATAACCTGCATTTATGTTACCCTAAGCTTGATTTATCCTTTTACTGGATGACAATTGGTCCTTTATTTAGTGCTGCCTTAAGTTTTTCTCTGACTTCTTCAAGCCATGACTCGATGTCTTCTTCAGTCTTGAGGGTTCTTCGCGGGATTTTTACGATTTGCGTTTTAGGTTCAAGCTCTTTGGCGGCCAATTCTCGGGCACGTTCGAAGCGTCCTGCAAGTGCATCTATTCGGTCGTTCCATGAGTGGAGAGGATGCTGTTTGAGTTCTTCTATTACGTCTTCTCGTGTTCCGATTGTTATTTCGTCTATTTCTGCTATGTTGGATTTTTCTTTTATTTCCTCTTGTGACGTCTGAGTTAGTTCCTTCCATGATGAGTCTCGTTCTAGCAATTGGTTTTGATTAGTGAATTCGATTGTGTAGCGTTTGTTGTATTGAGTGATTTCTTTTCTTAATGCATCTTCTAATGGTCGGATTAGCGGCGAAATTAGGTCGGGTTCTGCAAGTAATAGCCGGTGTTCTTCAATGGCTGTTGCTTGTTGCTTTGTTGCCTCGGATTCTTTTATGTCGTCGGTATATTGGAGTAACTCCTTGAGGCTTAGCCATGATTCCCACCGTTTTTGTATATTGGCGGCAAGTGCTGTCCACTCGTCGAATTTTTTTGTTAATTCTTCACTGCGGTTATAGATAGCCAGAAGTTGCTCATTGCCTGCGGTCCGTCGAATTTCATCTATTATTAATTTGTCTGGTTGTGCTGGTTTTGGGGGGTCTCCGCCTGCGTTTGTTGCTAGTTCTTCCATTTTCTCGATGAAGCTTTCGGTATTTGCTAGCTCTTCGCCAGGTTTTGTTGCGATGCCCGCATGTTGAAGTAGTTTGCGAATTTGGAGTCGTTGGTCTGTTGTTACTAAGATCGATTCTATTTTGAATGTTGCCTTGCCGATTGCTTTTCGTTCCAGGTCTTTGGGGTCTACTATTTGCCAACGTTCATCTTGGGCCAGAATTAAATTGCATATGAGGAGCACTTGGATTCCGCCATCCACTGCATCTCTGGACCAACCGTACGGCGGGTCTTCGAAGTAGGTACGTATCTCTGTTCCCTTTTTACCCCCTGCAATGTACCCTAAAATAGCTTTGCAAACAGGATTCTTTGCGGGTTCGCCGTCAAAGTGTACAGTTTTAAGTGCATCTGGTGAACCTTGTTTGGCTTTGATATAGACGGCTCCCCATCCAGCGTCATCAGCAGTATCAAATTGGGGATAGAGCCTTTGGAATGATTTCTCAGATGCGTCTAAAATCATTTCTTGCAGATTGCTTCCAGGAATTTCGTTTCCGCCGCCTTGGTAGACTCTGGCTCCAGAGAAGACGTCGTCTAGCAGCTCCTCTATTTTGCTGTCGGCAGTTCTACGTATAGTTTCTATTGCAGCGTAAGCTTCTTTGCCTTCAGGATTGTCGGGCAATCCTTTTTTTTCTATTGTGGCGTTAGCAGCTTTGTAGTCAATTATGTTTTGGCGTAAATCATCCGCTGAGCGTTTGGGAATAAAGATGAAGATAGTTGGCGATTGATCCCTTGCTTGTCTTGCGTCTGCAAGAACTGATGCGTCATCTATGCTCCAACCATCCCGTATCCAGACGTAGACTTTTTTATCACTGTCTGTAGGAAGTTGGGGGTCAAACGTAGGGTGGATTTCTCGTGGGACGTTGGAGTTGCCTTGGTTAATTTGAAGTGTTTTTACTAGTTTAGAGAAGTGACTGCGGATGCGATCATCTCGTTCTGATTCGATGCGGTGGGAACTTTCGTTTATGAGCGCGGCGCGTTGATTTTGGAATTCGTTCGACCATTCAGCGCTTTGGGCAGTTTGGATGCGGTATTCGTCGCGTACCTTGATTATAAGTTCCTTGCAACCATCTAACAATCCAGGAAGTTTGTTTCGTAGAGAGCTGCTTCCTTCATTTAAGTCCTCTACCATTAAATCAGCAATTGTATCTACGTTTGCTTTGATGCCTATTTCGCGATTGCTAGATTCAAGCTTGTTAATGAGAAAGATAAGACCGCATGCACGTGCTAGAAGACGTTTATCTTCTGAGGGATCATTTTTCCAGCTCTTTGTTTTCTCATAAACGTTCCTTGGCAGTACACGGAATTGTTGCATCTTATCTGCGGAGTCAAAATAGAGGTAATCCGCCGGAATTACGTTACCTATTTCCTTGGTTATGTTGCTTTGGATGGCTTTGTGAACCATGCTTAATTGGTTTCGGAGTTGACTGGCAGTTGGATCTAGAACATTGAAGATGCTTTCCCAGAAGCGGCGTCTAACAGGCAAGATTGGGTAGTCTTGGACAAAATAGTTGAAATCCTCTTGTTTGTGGGCAAGAGTTGTCCCTGAGAGGTGACGAGAAATTTCTCCTATGTTGGTTTGCATTATCTTTTTGAGGGGATCAATGGCGCTCGGTTTTTTAGCTAAAATTACTTTGCGAATAACTGCATCTACGTCTGTATCAGATAATTCCACTCTGACGGTGAATCGTCCTTCGAGTTTTCTTAGGTTTGATGTCCCTGTGATGGCTGTTTGCCCCGTGCCTAAGAAAAGCAGCTTTCCTCCAAAGCTCTCGCTGCATGCCTCCACAACTTCTTGAACATCCAAAGACCGTTGTGTGTCTGAACCGATAAACTGTTGGATCTCGTCTAAGGCAACTAGGGTTAGTGGAAACTTGCCGTCTTTATTTAATGCCTGACGAATTGCTTTTACCATTTCCTCGCTGGAAACGTCTTGCACATTGGGGTAGAAATTCTTAAGAATTTCAGCACAGGCGGATTGTGTAGGAAATATATTAGGTTTAGCCTTTACAAGTGCCTTGTGAAGTTCTTCGGCGACGTAGAAATTTGCAAGCTCTTCTTCCCAGTTAAGGCCACTTTGTTCAACAGTATGGCGGACTGTTTCGTAAATTCCTTCGTGTTGGAGCCACATTACAAAGCGGGCAAAGGGATATTTTTCAGGAAGGTTAATCGATTCAAATATAATACTCAGGAGGGCTAAACGTACGCTTCCGCTGGGGCTTGCTTCTAGTGTTCCCGATGCCGCGTGGAGTCCACCGTATCGCTTTGCTTGGGTACTAAGTTCTTTTAAAAGGGTAATAATATTGGTTGGAAGTTGCGCTATGCCACGTGCTGTTGCTCCGTCATCAAAATGCGTATCTACCCACAGGGCTCGAAGCATTTTGACCATGTGTGATTTGCCTGAGCCGAAAAAGCCGCTTATCCAGACGCCGGGCTGCTTTGGTTGTTCTATATTGTTGAGAAATGTCTCAAGGATGTGTTCCAGCCCTCTGGCATATTCTCCCTCGCAAACGAAGGTTTCAAGTTCATTTCTGAGTATCGAATTTGCTTGGTCGTTGACATGTGCCACTCCATCGTTGGCGAGTTTATGAAGGGTTGGATCCCTTAGGTATATTTCTTGGTTTATCATTTTTGAATCCTCGAGTTACTTTGAATCATTTTCTCCTCTGCTGTACGTTTCTCAGATAGGCTTAGATGGTGGTCATTTATGCGGTCACCCGCATGTCCACCATACGATGGACCTAGTTTAAACCATGGTGCGGATTCTACATCTCTACCCCTATCTTTATCCCAAGTAATATTAGGTTTATTACGTAGCACGCCTGCGCCTTTCTTTCCGTCTGGCATAGTCACGAACGGTCGAATGTTTACTCTTACACCGTCGTTTAAGTCAGGAGTCCAGCCGATAGGTTGCTGTTCAATGGGTTTCCACCGCACAAAAATGTCGTAAGGCTTTTCGCCTTTAAGAATAAGTTCCAAGCGTTTCTTCAGCCCTTCGGCGGCGTCTAATTTTGTTTCCGCTCCATCTACACCGCGAGCCTTCTCTTGTCTCTGTTGGCTAATCCAGTCGCCCAAGTAATTATAGATTAAAGTTTCCAACAGCTTGTAGTCCAATTTGTGATAGTTCACAAGAGCCGCAAAGCCATCATTTAGGCCATCCCAAACATGCCAGATGAACGGTCGATCATGGAATAGCCTACAATGTTGAATGAAGAACTTGTCTCTTAACCAAGATTCTAATGTCTTACCCGTATGGTCCGCTTGAGCTAGCAACTCCGCTTTTTTGGCTGGTGACCACTCAGCACCAAAAGCAGCTGCGAGAAGGTTTTCCAAACGATCTTCAGCTTTCTGTTCTCCCCTTATGGATGGAATACACACAACACCGTTCACATCAGCAAAGGACAGCAAGGCATTTGTCTTCTTTAACCATGAGTTCGTTTCGCTCGAAAGCTCCATTTTGCAATTAAGTTCGCCAGGCCATCGATAACCTAGCAGGCGAGCTATTGCAATATGTAAATGATGTTGCCCTTTAGCTGGATTTCCGTGGAAGACCCATTGAGTTGGATCTTCAGAATATGGTTTAGGCAATCCCATCGGATATTTTTCCTTAGCGATTGCTCTCCAGCATTCTATATCAAATGGTATTAACTTTAAGTATTCATTATCAACGCTCAGTTTTTGATTCACTTTTCGTACATCCTGTTCAAAACTACCGCTCGAACAGTAACTCCAAATCGATTCTAAATCTTCGGGATTATTTGGGATTAGGATTGCCGCATTATCGTCAAACAACTCTCCTGTATAAATTGTTGCAGATAAGCCAGCGACCCGACTGACAGAAACGCCTCTTTTACCCCAAGCGGTATTTCCTCTAATCCATGCGCTGATGTTGCCGTCTAGCCTTTCCTTAACATATTTTACGAATTCGCCCGCACCATCTTGCCAAAAAAGAATGCCTTCCATACCAGAAAACATGTTCGTTTCACTAACAGAAGTACGAAAATTAACCCAGCCATTGGCAAGCTTTGGCTGTTCCCAGAAGTATTGGATGAATCGGGCTGAATCTCCAGTACAAACGCCTTTACTCGTTGTCAGATAATTGCTCAGCAATTTGCCAGCGCTTAATTCTATACGAGAAATGATGCTTTTAGGATTATGCAACTGTTTTAATTGTGAGAGCGTAAGTATTGAAGCATCCGCTAGTCTTGATGCTTTCAACTTTGAACCGGTTAATGTAGATACATCAATTCCTGTAAAGCTTGTATTGCTTTGTGGTGGCGATTTCCCGATCACTAGAAGTATAGCCTTCACAACTTCGCCGGATATTGAATCAAAAGCACCAGGACCTAGCCACGTAATTGATTTCCAAGTATTTCTTGACAGTAGGCGTTCTCGAAGCTTTGTGTAGCTTGACAGAAACAACCAATTTTGAGGAAGAACGATGCTTACATTCCCATCATGAGAACAATAATCAAGACATCGAGCAAGAAATACGGTCGCTAGGTCATTGTCAGCATAGTCGTAGTTTTTCCTTCCATACTCCAGAAGCTTCTCAGATTGCTTGCCCGCTCCGAGATATGGCACGTTTGTAATTATCCACTGATATTTCATGGCAAGTAGTTGAAAGGCTTTCTCCATCCCGTAGACATTTATGCCAATGTTGTTTTCGTAATTCTTTTGCTCATCAAGCTTTGTTTTAATAATTTTTACGATTTTTTCCCAATCATTGGCAAATAGACTACCTTTTTCAAAAGATATCATAGGATTGAGTAAGCTACCCAATATTGGCGCGTCTTTAAACAAGGAATAAAGCCTGTCTAAATGTGATCTTAAGTCAGGGTCATCTTCGGCTAGGGTCAACCATTCTTCTCTTTTAATGTTGACTGATTGACCGCACCATGCAATCTGCAACTCAGGTAACTCTCTGTAACCACCTGCATCTGGATATTTCCATGCCGTTAGTGCCAAAGCAAAGGCAGAAAGCTCAACGCAACGCTGATCTATTTCTAGCCCATACAAATTCTCTTGCAAGACTGCATCACAGGCTTTTCTGGCAGAAAGCCCTTCAAGTTCCATTCGCATAGGAACAAGCATTAGAAGCGCGGATACTAAAAAGTGACCTGATCCACAGCACGGATCAAGAGCTTTAAGTTCGCTCAAGAGTTTAGGCCATTCGTCAAAAGTTCCAGCCGTAGGCGCCCATAACCCGTCTTTTTTTACAAAACGCAAATATTCTAAGGGAACGCCTGGCAATGAGGCCTTAAGCCTCAGCTCTTCTTCACTTTTTGCGGCTGTCAAGTCGTCCTTTCTTAGCCTGTGAAATGCCCACCAGGCACCCAGAGCATTATCCAGCAAATAATTTACCATGTAGGGTTCAGTGAAGAGTTGAGTTACTGCAGGCAACTCACGAGAACCGATTTTCAACTCTGATGCGTTCACTTCATCTTTTTGCTTGGCTTGCCAAAACTGGTATACCCAACCAAGAGAATCAGACGCAGTGAAAACCTCAACAGGCAACGCATCTAGCAGTTGCTCTAACTCTTGCTGACGCTCAGGAGGTAAGGATAATTGAAATACAGGTGAATTATGCCTAAATATCTGTGGAAGCATCCGTGCTGCATAGCGGGCTGCGAGTTCCCAGCCGTTCTTTGCTCCTTCTTTGGCTGCCAGGTCCTCGCATTCTTCAAGTGTTATGGGAACCGGATTGGCTGGGTCAGGATACATCAGGAGATTATTTTCGGCTAGAAATCGGGCAAAAAGCATTCGGTGCCAGTGCTCATAAGCGACTTCCTCGATAAGTCGTTCCATTGTCTGAGTTTTTTCGCCGTTAAGCGAATCGCCCAATTGGCGACCGTGAACTCTAAGTTTGCGTCTTAACTCACGCTCTTCTTCTGTTAGGTGGGGGAAAGGGTTGGCTTCTCCAACACCTAACTGCTCTAACTTGTCTTTAGCGGCTTTTTCAGCGACTCCTCGTGCTTCTCGCACGGTTCTTTCAAGCTGATTCCTCAATGCTTTATCTAACGGTTTCATGAATACAAATCCTTATCAGCTGTAATGGGAAAGGCAAGGTAATTCCAGCCATCATACGCATTAAATAAACGGTAATTATTATGCTCATCATAGGTTCCGGGGAAAAAAACCAGTAACCTTCCTTCAAAAGCAGGCGCCAATGCATTAACAACTTCTTTCACTTTTAAAAATCCGAAAAGTGAACCAACACCCTTCAAAGCAACAACCGTATTTCTATTTATTTTGTGAGCTTTAAGAAAGCAATCAAACTCTTTCTTAATAAATTCAAGATACTGGGGCAAGAGAGCCGAAAGAAACTCGGGGTTCTTAAAATAACTCTTCTTGTAACGTTGATTTGCAAGCCACACTGCAAAAGTGTCAGTTAGGTCAAAGACAGCCCATTCATGTCCAGCTTGTTTAGTTACAATTTCGAACTCATCAATCTTGGCTCTAAGCTGAAGTTCATCATCCTCTTTATAAACGCAAAAAATAACGCGTTGAGGGGCAGCGACATCTTCCCAAGGTAGAGCAATATGAACATTGTACTTTTCAATAAGTCGCTTAATTCTGTTCATGAATCCACTCCCTTTCTTGTGCGGTTAACAAATTTGGAAACTGAACCTCCATAACCTTTCCTATGCGCTTAAAGTTAATCCAGCCTCGACGTGAAGCATCTTCCGCCAACTCCACCGCACGTGCAGATGAGCAATCCAGCAACTTTGCGAATTCTGTTGTGAAGAGAGCTTCGCCCCGTACACCGCAAAGATAACCTAAGAAAAGGGCGTATGCAGTGGACCCCACCGTGGCTTTTGCTTTGGTTCGAATCTTGTTTTCTTTTTCGATTAGGTGTCCTGATTTTGTCCAGGTAGCGCTAAGGTTTCTAACAACCGATCTAAGCGAAACTTCAGTGAAACGGTTTGGGTTGTCTCGGTTAATGTATTCTTCGAGTTTTTCCTTGTGAAAGGTTTCTCCTTCTGCTAGCGGTAGAATCACAGGGGCGCTCATTCTTACCAAACCATCACGCGCATAAGCAGAAAGCAAAGCCAAGAGTGGTCGTCCAGCAACGTCTCGGTCCCAAAAATACCTCAGAGCCCTAAACGTGGTGATTGATGGGTCTAAACCATAAAGAAAACCAAGATGCATGCTTGTGATTTTTCTGGTTTTTTCAGAGCGTTTGCCTAAGCAGTTCTCTTCCACAATAGCCTTAAGATAATCACTCTTGACGGAATTAGGATTGATCACGCACGATAACAAAGCTTGAAGGTCGTCAAGCATCATTGAACGTGCCGCATGCGTGTTTCCTTTTTCCAGGCGAAAGCCGAAACGAGACAAGATATCACTGTTAAGGTTGGGGTTTTCCATGCTTCACGAGCCTCTATTCCCCCTGCGTCTCGTTAACAGGGCGATCGGAATGCTGCCATCAACGTTACTGCAGGAGAGTTTTGATACTGTATGCTGAGTTTCTTATTTAGAACTTGCTATTTATAGGTAAATCAGGAGAACCTGAATTGCCAAAGGATATTAGGAAACTACGACTAACTTAGGTCTGCGACAAGCCTTACACCTTAGTGAGAGCGATGAATAAAGAAGAAGCGAGAGCAATTGTTCGTGCAAACTTGAAGGGCAAGAAAAAGAAGGAAGCACCGCTACTTGTTATTGCTGAAGCGGTCAGATTACTGGTGTCCGACCGAGAGTTTGGATCAACCACTAAACTTGCAGACAGCTTTAGTGTGAAAAGACCGACGATAGAATCTTTTGATAAAATGAATGATCAACCCGTTGAAGTAAAGAAACTTATTAAGGAAGGTAAAATCGGTATTGACAACAATCCTAAATTAGCAAGCATCGTTGATGTGCAAAGACGAATCGCGGTAGCTTATACCATAGCAGGCCTAAGAACAAGGGATGCACGGGAAATAATAGCTAAATGCAAGAAGGACTGCAATCTTGAACCTGAAGAGTGCAAGAAAGCCATTATTAATGTTAAACCGCCAAAGAAACCGATAAAATCACTGGCAATACCTTTAGAACCAGAGGAACATTCTAAATTTTTTGAAGCATCGAAAAAAGCTGGTCTCAGCCCAAAAGAGGCAGGTAAACAAGCTATCGCTGAATGGGTTAAAGAGCAAGAAAAAAGCAGCTGACTCTTAGATTAAGCACTCACTGCTACAGAGTCTTTTGACGTAGACATCGGGTAGGGTCTCTTTCTTCTCAAGTTTTTCCTGCAAAGTTCCGAGCGTCCATTTCATTAGCCGCTGTTTAGGGAAATGCTTTGAATTCTCTTCTAGCTCTTTTGCCTTCATAAACAGGTCCTTATGTTTTTCGTAAATCTCGGTCCATCTCGATAAAGAATTGAACGGACAGAAGAAACAGCCGCTTCTCACAGGCATTGAGAAATCGAAGTCTGAGAGCAAGATTATGTCCATGCACTCTTGGCGTGCAATCTGCTTCTCAACTAGAGGGAAGACATTCTTAACGTAGGGTACTCCGCTTTCCTTCATGCGGTCTCTTTCTTCATAGGCTATGCCAAGATACTGGTTTACGGGAACGCCAAAAGACCGATAGTGCGAATAGATGGGCGTTATCTTGTAGTCACGTGTGGACCAGCGCCAAATCTGTGAGGGTATGACTTTTCGGCGCTTGCAAGTATCATACAGCGTCCCATTCTTAGACCTAACAACCGTCAACGGTACACCGTGTTTGCTTAAGTAAGAATCAACTGTCTTCAAGTGCTCATAGGTCTCAGGCACCTCGGCGCCCGTGTCGGCGAAAATAACCTCGTCTAAAGGGTACTCCTTCTCAACGAGCATAATCATAAGAGCCGTCGAATTTAGTCCTGCACCGAAACTAAGAACATACTTCTCATCAGGCTTTCGTTCAAGCATTACTGCCACCGCTTGCAGGACACTATCCTGCGCATGCAGGACATTATGGATTGTCCTGCAATAAAAAATTTTCTAGCCTACCGCTTGAAAAGTTGCCTTTAGCTGATAAGAATTGGGCGGTTATAGAAAAAAATTATGTCTTGGGTATGGTAAAGCCAAGTTTGCCCTCATGATAATACATGAATGTAGTTTTCTTGCAGTTGGAACACGGATAGGCTTTAACTTGATAGTAGCCTTTTCTGAAAGGCCATTCTTTCGAAGGCTTGTTAGGTAATTCAGAGCCACATCTTGGACACTTCAAGGCAATTCACCAAGCCTATGTTTTAGCATAAGAAGGATATAAATTAAGGCACTCTTTCTTTTGCCTGCTCAGCCACCGAAGGTTCGTTCCCCTTATTGACGGATCAGATCCATTTGCTCTTTCGTCAAGAGATTCGGAAATTGAGCTTCCATTACATCCTCTAACCGCTTAAAAGAAAGCCATCCCCGAGATGACGCATTTTCCGCCAGAGCAATGCAATCATTCACTGGCGAGTCGAGCAAGTGCATGAACTCAGTTGAAAATAATTGCTTTCCACGACTTCCCAATAAGTAACCAAGAAAAAGGGCGTATGAAACAGAACCCTCTGTAGCTACAGCCCTCGAACGAGTCCTTCCTGCTCTCTGTATATGGCCAGACCGAATCAGACTTCCACAAACATTTCTAACCAATCCACCCAGGCAGAACTCGCTCAATCGACCGGCTGCTTCCTTATCAAGAAACTCTTTGAAAGCCGTTCGATCAATAACTTCCCCTTCCTTAAGTGATAAAATGTACGGGACGCTCATTCGAAGCAAGCCATCCCGCGAATATGCACTGAGCAATGCTAACAAAGGTTGGCTGCTGACGCCTCGTGTCCAGAAATATCTAAGAGCTTGAAAGGTAGCAACAGATGGGTCGAGTGAATAAAGAGTCATTAAATGCCTTGCTGAAAGCTCCCGATTTTTCTGTGACCTCTTCCCCAAGCAATTATTCTCTATAATTACCGTTACATAATCTCCTTTCTGAGCGTCTGGAGATGGAACGCACGAAAGTAGCGTCTGGAGTTCTTCAAGCATTATTGTTCGACCGATGTGTACGCCGCTCGGGCCCAAGCGGAACCCTAGCTTTCTAAGAACTGATTTACTAGCTGTGGTTTGATTATGTTCTGCAAGCTCACTTAACACGTTAGCAGCCCCCTGTTAAGTTTTTAGGCGATCCAAACTTAAGCTTTGTTCTTTTTTCCAGCATGCTAAGAGTGGAAAGACTCGAACAACTAAAAGTGAGGCAAACTCTGCTAAACAACAATTTATAAACCGACAGCACCAACAAAACACATGGACACTAGGTGAAAGATTGGATGCATTTTCCGTCTTGCTTACAATCTTTATTGTTTCCGTACTCTTCGTAGGAGCGCTGATTGCCATTGCAATCTTTTCTGCATTGTTCAGAAAAAAAGAATCGCGGCCGACTTACAGCTCAACAAATCAAGAACCTTCATCTCCGACCAATCAAGCCGCGAGCGACATAATTGAGGATAGTGAGGGGGACGGTTTGATGCTCTTTGACGACCCTATGTTTCCTCCAGAATTCAATGATGAGGAAGAGGACGACTTTTGATGGAGAAGACTGAAATTTTGTTTGAAGAAGAACCAGACGACGAAAAGGGGGATTGGCCAGTTCCAGATGAACCTGATAACCCCGAGAATGAGCCCTAAGCCTTAATGGCTTTTTTATAAGATCATTGAATCAAATATTTGCTATTAGAAAGGCGCAGTGTTTTTTGTTGAAATGCCGATATTGAAGAGTTCTCTTTTTTCTCCATTTTTTATTGCGTAGAACTTCATTTCAAACCCTTCCGCGAGCGGAAACCGGCTTTGTGGGGGAAAAATCATACTGGGAAAACCATCAACCGTCGGATTATCAAGATCCAAAATGTAATCTAATTGTCGAGCAGTCTGCGGATGTGATTCTCGCCGCCCATGGCTCGCCAGCAGCCGATGTACGCTCTTGGCTGCAATTCTAAGGTCTTGTTTGAGAAGCCGAAGCTCTTCATTGACAGTTAACCCTTTATAACGCTGCTCAAACTCTCTCCTCCGCGCATCCGCAACCTGCATAATTTCCCTGTTGACTTGACCCTTAACGTAGGATCGTGTCTTATCCCAATCACGCTTAACAGTCCTTGTTGAAACACCAAGCTCATCGGCGATCTGCTTCTGCGTAAAACCCTTCTCAGCCAAAACCCTCACCTGACGTCTACGCTCCCTTTCCCGTTTATACTGCACTACACTCTTAGTATAGGCCGAAACCCTGCGATAAGACGCCTCTTTCACCTTAGAATGCTCCTTCTTTGTGCTGAAATGCTCATTTTCTTCCAGCTGAAAACCCCCATTTTCGCCTATTTCGCGAAAAGGCTCATTTTCCAAAGCTTTCTCCGCAACAATATCCTCCATTTCTGGCAATTTTTCACCATTAGTGGACAAATTTTACGCTCACTTCCAACATTATTTTGAATTTTAACAGAGCAATTTTTCTAAATTTTGTCACCCTCTGAATTATCATCTTTTCCCTCAAACCTATCGCACTTCTGCATGCACTTTACTTCAACTTGCTGAAATCACCTCATCTTCAACAGCAACCTTGAAAGAGTCTGCAGTCAAACCACAGAATACACAGAATACTTTATATTTTAAGATTACGCATAACTACCCAACGGAAAGAGGAGTATAAAATGCCAAAAAACGTAACAATTTACCTTTCCGACGAAATAGCCGGAAAAATGGAAAAATACCCTGAAGTGAACTGGTCCGAAATCTGCCGAAAAGCAGTAGTAGAATACATAGATACCCGCAGCCAAATAGACATAGCATCAATACTTGAAAAGCTTAAAGCCGAAAGCAATGAAGCCTACAAGCAAGGCCAGATACTATTCTATCAGATAGCGCCAAAAATGTCTCTGAAAGAATTTGACATATGGTATCCACGAGTGAGCGCAACTATTTTGGAAGGCGGTGAAGGCGGTTTGCTTGGTGATTCACCTTCGCTTTCCCCAGAAGCCGCAACATATCAAGCTAAAAAAGGTATGGCACATATGATGGGCAGTTTTTGCCGAGACAACAGCATAACTTACCCCTCAGACGCTTCTGACGCTTTCTGGGAAGGCGCCATAGCCGCATTCATGAACGTCTACACCAAAATAAAACCGAAAAAGAATTGACTACAACAATGCAGCAATATCAAAGCTTCCAAAACTTTTCTTGGGACAATAAAAAAGCGATAGGAGGCACCTAAAAGATTGCAATTGAAACGACTGGTTGTGGGCAAAGGAAAAACATCTAGACCTGGCGAAGCAGATGAATGGGTAAAAAACTACTTTGAGATTGAAGCGTCTGTCGAAAATCCAGCTGAGCTTGAAGCCGCAAAAGCAAACCTCAGCGGACTTATCGATGGATGGCTTTCCACACATAAACCAGTCCCAAGGGAAACGCCGAAAAAGACTCAACTAATATCGCAAGATCTTGAAAAGCTGCCGTGGAAAACCTACAATTCAAAAGAAGACTGCAAACCTAACGAGGCAGGCTGGATCTTCACAAACACGCCTGGGGCAGAAGCTCTCTCAGAATTAATTAAAAAACAAGACAAAGAACCCGTTATCCAAATAGGCGATTGCAACTTCACCGTAAGATTCAGCGGCGCGGAAAAACAATTCATCGGAAGAGCACCAGTAAAAACCCAAACTTAACCAAGAACGTGAGGCAACATAGTGACTCCTCTTACTTTTTCCTTGGGTTCGCCTGTTTATATCCGCTATAAAGACCACGTTCTCTTCAAAAACATTCAGCAACCCATGGAAGAAGCAATGGAGAGGGAAACCATCGGCTGGCTATCAAGAGAAAACGGCGAAATAATTCTCGTCGAGCACGACCGAACAATGCCAAATGCTGAACTCTGCAGCGGTCAAAGCAACGGACTAATTATTTTAAAGAGCTGCATCATAGAAATCCGCAAGCTACCACTACAAGAAAGTTCAAAGTGGCACTTAAATTCTCAAGAAACTACAGATAAAGCAGAGTATGCGCTTCAGCCAAAGAAGCGAAAAACTCCAAAAAGAAACAGGACGGGAGCAAAAAAATGAAAACCGTAACCATAACGGAGAGCTCCCGAGGCACCAAACTGCAAAAACCACTAACTCTCACCTTGCCTGAAGCAGAGACAGCCGCAGACAAAAAGCTCCAACAATACATAATCGACGCATTACTAACCAAAATGCCAAGCCTCGTAACCTTAACCTTCCAAAACACCACAACCATAGAACTAGCAAAACACCTCTTACGTCACAGAACAGGCAGCCCAGCCACCCTCTACCAATACATCTACGGCGTCCACCGCTTCAGTCTCTGGACAAACACCCAACCCGACCAACTTGTCAAAGCCTGCCAAGATCAAGACGGAGACCCAAAACCAAAAGCTCTTTCGCAGACTAGCCGCATGCTAGATGACTTCGTCGCCAACCTGCAAGCCGAAAACTTGGCACCAGGAACCGTAAGCAATCACGTTAAGGGCGTCAAAGCATTATTCCGCTGCAACGGACTAAAACTTGAACTTCCTTACAATCTGAGTAAAAGAAGCGTCTACGAAGATAGAGCACCAACACCTGAAGAGCTACAAAAAATGCTCGACTTAGCCGATCTACGCGAACGAGTAATAATATCGCTACTGGCGTTAGGCGGATTTCGCATCGGCACTCTATCCAAGCTACAGTATCGCCATGTCAGACGCGACCTAGAAAAAGGCATAATCCCAATCCACGTGCATGTTGAATCAGAGATAACCAAGGGCAAATACCACGACTACGACACATTCCTGGGACTGGAAGCAGCCGAATATCTCAAAGCCTACTTGGACTTACGAAAACAAGGCAGCCCAACAGGGCGAAAACAACCAGAAATTATCCACGACAACTCACCATTAATACGCGATGGACAAAGCAACCTTGCCAAACCAATAACAACAGGCAGAATTCACTCAGTTGTCCACAACCTCTACGTCAAAGCAGGATTAGTAACCAGCAACCCTCGAGGAAGACGCTACGACCTAAGAGCCCACAGCATTCGCAAATACTTCCGGACACAGCTAGCCGCACTTAGCATTCAAACCGATTACATCGAATACATGATGGGACACACAATCAGCACCTATCACGACATACGCATGAAAGGCATAGAATACCTCCGCGGCGTATACATCTCCTCAGGCCTAAGCATAAAACCAAAAACTCGCCTAAACAAACTTGAAGCCCTCAAAGAAATGATTCGCGCATGGGGACTCAACCCTGACCAAGTGATGTCCAGAGAAGCATTAGCGCAATCCAATGTAACCGTCATAGACCGAGCCCAACTAGAACAAACTCAACTGACACAATTAACAGCTGTTTTAAAGCAGCAGATGATCAAAGAAATATACGAGAGTCAAGGTCAAAAAAGTATGAATTCACGCCTGGGACAAAGTAGCCCGGGAGAGATTCGAACTCCCTTAGGGGCAGTTTTCAGGCGATTTATTAATTTCAGTCATTTCTATAATCTCATTGGTAGACGTGGTGGCAATTTGGGATTAAAAGGCTTCTCAACCACAATAAGAGCTTCAAGATTCCAGAACAGGACACAATAGAAAAAGTAAGTAGAGGCATTAATCAACGAAGAAGCTCTCTTGTTCGCTAAATATCTGAGGAACAGAAAGAGAGAATGGATTCCAAGAGTTAATATTGTGCGCACGCGCTAAAATAGGGCTGTTCTAACGTTCTATTAACACATTCTCGATAGATTATGGCTAATTTAGCTTATTGAGCCTTAAGAAAGCTTAAATATTACTTCAGACTATTACTTGTCAGCAGTTCCAGTTTTGCCTTGAGGCAGATGGATGAAAATTGTCCGAATTGGACAAGACAGATCTATTAATGGGACTGGGGTTAAGCCCTAATCAAGCAAAAGTTTATCAAACCATACTTAAATTAGGCAACGTTCCAGTTGGTATGATAGCGAAATCTTCTTCGGTAAGGCGAGAAGATGTATACAAGGTTTTGCCAGCACTTGAAAAGATGGGTCTAGTAGAAAAGTTACTCGGCAAACCAGCCATGATTCGGGCTACTCCTGTTGCCGGTGCTTTGGCTTCTTTAATAGTTGATGAAAAAGTCAAATCTGATGAAAGAATAGCCTCAATGAAAGCGAAATTTCAAGTCCTATCTAAGTCGATGTGGGTACAGCCTATTGTTTTGGGTGAAGAAGAAAGTCGATATGCTCTAATACCAGAAGGTAAAGCAGTACTCGCTAAAATAAACAGTTTAATTGCCAGCTCTAAAATTAATGTTTTCTGGATTGATACCCAGAAAGAAATCTCGCATGTCACATCTCTTCTTGTCGCTGAAATCAAAAAAGCAATTCATAACAGAGTGGAAGTTAAAGTGATTATTGAAGATTTCAAACTTGATGAATCCCAAACGAAAGACGTACAACACACCATAAACATCGAGTCTGTTAGTATTAGGTTTCACCATCAACCCCTGAACCGGTTCGCAGTTTTTGATGGCAGAGAAGCCATGATTTCAACCACCAATAGAAAGAGTACGGCTGAAGAAACTTCAGCATTGTGGACAACCGACACCAACCTTATCGGCGTGCTGAAAGGATACTTTGAGACTGCGTGGAGTGAATCCGAAGAATTAAAAACAAATCAATAAACAACTAAAGTAACCTATCGATAACAAACTTGGGAAAGTTACGCTTTAAATCGTTCAAACAATTCAACTTCTCGCAAAGTAGGCCAAACATCAAATCGCCAAAAAAGTACACTGTGTTTTTGTTTGAAGAAACAAGTTTGTTTTCCCAATAATTTATAGGTGACATCTGTGAGGATTAACAATATTCTTTGTGTTCATTCTGGTTAAGTTCATTCTTTGCTTTGGTTAAAGGGATTTCACTTCTAATTTTCACAGTTGGAATCACTTGGTTCAGTTCTTTGAAGTACCTGATCAAGTACAAGCCACGCTCAGTAATCGCGTAAACAATTCTATCCCGCTCAACATACTTCGCTTCAACTGCACCTTGTGTAATCAGAAAATCAAAATAATTCTTCAGTACGTTGCAGTTGAGGTTAGCCTTTTGCATTACGTGAGTTATCTTTAAAGGACCATGACTAGCTAATGTCTCAAGAATGCTCAAACACGTTTCCAGTTTGGATCGTCTCAAATTTAGATTTTCCCTTTTCGAAGTTAAATTACTGTTTTAATGTTTTACCGCATATTTGCTATTGTTCTGCCTCATAAAGGCGGGTCGACCAGTTAATGTATCCTTCGAGAGTAAACGCGCATGAATGCTCATCGCGCCTCTATCAGAATCAAGAAACTAAGTATCGTTTTGTTGGGTCATTTTTATCAGTGTAAGTTGGCTTAGCAGTTGATTGATTTTGCCAGAGGTGACTGCCCTCTTCTGAGTGTTTCTTTCTTTTTTTCTGTGTTCGGCAACATGAGTCTTGATGGCACGATTCATAGCCTGTAAATCTGGCACCACCAGTATTTCGGCTCCGCATTCGCAACTAATGATTGGCAAACCTTCCTTCAAGCGCCCATCCACTTCAGCGGATTTGCCTTCTAGAATGTTAGCAATTCCTATTTCTTCTGTTGGCAACAATTTCTGAATTCTCTTAACTCTACTTCCACTACGCATCTAAACTCGAAAATCTCCGTTCACTTTCTTAATGGCTAACTATATTCAAGTAAATTCTTTTTATGGTCATGTCTGTATAACCCTCCATCTACAAGGTTAAAATGTCTTCAGATGTACTTGTTTAGCTAAAACTGCCAGTCGATTTGCACATAAAAGTCCCTGATCTGATAGATGTTGGATTTTAGAAGAATCATGTGCAGAAGCCTAAGTCTAAAAAAGCACTTCCAACAGAATAATCGTTCTGTTCAGTTGGATCCTCCCAATGAAGGCTCCAGCCAATCCACCAGAGAAAGACGGCTATTGGCATTAAAAGGAAAACGCGTGCCCTTCTTCTCCGATGTCGAGGCTGGATGCATATTGCGTTTTTATTCATACCTCATAAGGTATAGGGGTTTTTCTGCCTCTTTTCGTCTTTTTTGCTGAGGAATATTCTTTGCGTTATTGATGCTAATAGCCATTTTCGAGGTCTCCTGTCTTAGTCCTTCTTGAATGATGAAGTAGAATTCATCGTCGTTTAGGAGTTTTTCATATTTCTTGTCTTGAGAACTCGCTTTCTCACCTCCCGTGGAAATAAACTGTGCTCTCCTTAGACGCTATTCTTTGTTGCATTTCGGAAAGATTTTTTGAAACTTCCTCCATGCGACTACTCTCAAGCTAGCGAATCTTGCTTTTAGGGGGGAAGGAGGACAGATAGAGGCGGTCATAACTGTTTTAGCAAGATTCGCTGCTTACCATGAACATTGATTTAAATTATATATTAATACTATGAATTTGAAATTCATGTTTTTGGCTAACAATGAAACTGGTGCCCCAAAACCAATTACTTGACAATGCAAAATTAAATACGGTCATATTGTCAACAAAAGACCAAGAAAGCCGTTTTACAATAACCAAGTTTTTGCATTTGAAATGTGCATTTTTAAATATTATTATCAGATAATAAATGTAATTTTCTAATATTCCATGAGTTAATTCATTATGCCTATAAGCTTGTATCACCACTATAGTGCATGGAGAAGCGTGCACTAACCCCGTGAATAGAAGTGCGTTGTTAAGAAAAATGCGCGTCAAAAAAAAGATAATGTATGAGAAGATCTAAACTGGAAATACATGTGGATATCCTGAAGACCTTGGCTCACTGGGGTCCGTTGAAACTGACGCGCGTCATGTACAAGGCTAACGTTAACTGCAGCGTGCTGAAGGTGTACCTTGACTTCTTGACCAAGCAGGGGCTGGTTGAAGAGAAAATCATTAGAAAAGAAAGATTAGTCTATGCGATCACGCAACGCGGCGTGACAGTGCTCAAGTATTTCAGAGAGCTCAAAGAAGCACTTCCCATAGTTGAAGAAACAGGAAACAAAGCATCCCATCCGTTCTAAAGCGCCAATTCTAGCGCGCGCCTTTTTTTCTTGCTGAACTCCTTTATTTTCGCTTATTTCAGAAAAATGTTCGTTTTCCAAGCTTTTCCTTCCTGCATTTCTTCTTTTTGAGCGGAAAAATCTGCCAAAAGAGAAAAATTTAGCGCTCACCACGACGTGAGTCTGGACGGGCCAAAAACTTTGCCTTCAGGGTTCTCCTTAAACGTCCGTTGTTAACCCAAAACTAGGTCTCCAAATATAGCCTTTTCCCCGTTTTGGCAACACGGCGAGACAGAAATCTGCTGGTCAAACGAAGACGCCTTGAATAGGAGGTTGCTGCGAAACCCTAAAAGCACAGTTTAACACAGTAGTATTGAAGAATCTGGGCAAGAAGCCTAAATCCGCGGCTTTCAACGACGGAAACAAGCATGAATAAGCATATTTTAGACACATCGGTGGCAGTTTCCTACGGTTTAAACCCAAAACTGGAGGTGCACTATGTTAGATGAGGCCTTGTAGGTTTTGCGGAAAACTAGTTCCTCTTGAACAATACGTGTGCCCACACTGTGGAGCAGCCAAACCGCATGGATGCGTCTGCCATGAACGCATCAAATAAGCGTGGACGCCGAGGGCAATTACTCGGAGGCGGAAAGACGCCTAAAAAGAAGATTCTGTTCGTTTGCACCTACGCGAAAGCTCGAAGCGCCACTGCCGAAGAGATGTTCAACGGTGTAGGGGGAATCGAAGCTAAATCCGCTGGCACAGCAAAGGATTATCCGAACTGCGTAACTAAGGAACTGATGGATTGGGCTGAAGTAATTTTAGTCATGGAAGAGATACACAGGCAGTACTTGATTGAAGTTGATGGTTCATCAGCGCACAAAATTTTGGTACTGGATATACCAGACTTGTTTGGCAGAAACCAACCTGAATTAATACAGCTCCTCCATGAGAAAGCCCAACCCATCTTAAAATACTAAACATCGATTAGGCGTGGATTCATAGACGTTTTTGTGGTCAAGTTGTAACCGGAAAAGTGCAACGTAGTAGCCCGGGAGAGACTCGAACTCTCGTCAAGGGCTCCAGAGGCCCCTATGCTTGACCGCTACACCACCGGGCTTCGCGCACAACACAAACATCGTTCACGATATTTAACTTTAATGTTGCGATGCGCCGCCGTTGTTTTTCTTCGCTTCCCTGACGCAGTAGCATTCTTGGCTGACCCTGTTGTAGCTTTCGCAGTGCCACAGCGTCTCAACTATGGGGTCCTTGTTTTGGGCGTAGCGGGTTGAACAGAAAACTTTGGTTGGGTAATCGTAACTGTTGTGGCTGTCACAGTTGCCGCAGTACTTTTCGTCGTTTTCCGCCATGTTTTTCAGCTTCCTTTCCCTGCTGGTTTTTCAAACTGCAAGAACGGCGTCCGCTTGAAGCCTTCGCCCAGCCGTTCAGTCACGGAGGCAACCAGGAACGGGAAAACCATAAGCGCTTCGCCGATGACCATCACGTGGTCTGCTTCACCCTTCATTTTTCCCCAACTCACCGTCTCCTCCAACGTTGAACCCGACAAGCCGCCCGTTTCAGGCCTATCCAGGGTGATGACGATGCCGTAGTCTAAGCCTTTCTTGGATGCCAGGGCGGATGACTGGATTGTGTTGCGTGGCACTCCGCCGCCGATGACTATCATCCCGTTCTTGGGTGATTTGGCGCAGATTCCGCAGATGGTCGGCACATCCTTGAAAGCGTCTAACTGCAGCACGGGCTTTGGCTTTTCCTGTGCGGCGTGGAGCCAGTGGATGAAGCCGAATTCTGAGTCGCGTACGGCTGGGAGGAATATGGGCACGTTTTTTTCGTAAGCCGCTCGAAGGATGGAGTTTTTGTCGGAGAGGCGCTTGCCTATTTCCCAGCTGAACTCGTTAGAAGCTAAGCTTTCCCCTTTTCGTTCGCGGGCGATGTCATCGTAAATTTCAGACATTTTGACGTCTAGTCGAACGTAATCTTCCTCTGGAACAAGGATATCGTAGATTCGGAAAAGATGGTACTTGTAGAGTTCCGCGTCGTTTACTGCCAAGTTTCCCTTGTAATGATGCCCACCCAAGGCTTCGATGGCGTCGTGAACCATGCATGCGCCCGTGCTTACAATCACGTCGACAAGCCTTTTTCTCACCAAATCCGTGATTAGCGTGCGCATTCCCGCGGGAACCACGGCGCCTGAAAGCGCCAAGAAAACCGTGCAGTCTTTGTCTTTGAGCATTTTCTCGTAGATGTCGCACGCCGTCGATAATCTGCCCGCGCCAAGAGAACCTGACTTCTTGTATTGCTGCATCAGTTGGTCAACGGTTTGGGCGCCGCCTATTTTTATGTGCTCAACAGGGTTTTGCAGGTAGTCTTTTCTTTCCATACGAGCTGCGCCTGACCGTTTTTGTTTGATGGATAATGGAGTGCCTTTTTCATATTTAAAGTTGAATCAAATCGGGGAAAAAATTGCTGACTCAAAATTCGCGGTTACTGAGCCTTTCCTGGACCTCTTTTAGCCTTTGCTCTGAAAGGTAATATTTCCCGTTGACTTCAATGAAGATTCCGCTCCTGCCAAGCCGTCTCTGCATTGCCTCTTTAAACCGTGGCGGAAGCCCCAGTTCCTCCGCTGACATGGCTTTTTCAGGGCTGATGGCGCCTTTTTCCTTGAATTTTGCAATTAAGGCGGTAATTTGTTTGCGGATTTCTTCTCTATTTCTAAACATGGGTTACCACGCCGTTCAGGTTACTTTTTTAAAAGCGCCAGAATGCCGCCTATGACGCCGAGGATCAAGCCGATGAGCCAGCCGCTGCCGACAAAGATGCTGAGCACTGAGAAGATTAAGACGATTACGGCACCCGTGGCTTCCATTCTGGTCCAAATAAGGTAGGCGCCGACAATGATTACTACTCCGAATGCCACAGCTATTCCACCAAGCACATTCAATGCGACAGCCGCTAGGAATCTGTGCCTGACCACGTCTGAACCAGCGAACGCTAAAACATCGCCTACCGCGATTCTGACTAGTCCTCTCAGTAGAACCAGTATGCCACCCGCCAAGGAAAACGCAAAGGCGAGACTCGCCCGCTTAGTTGTAGGTTGCTGAGTGTTTGTTTGCTGCAAAATGCTCTTTCTCCGAAAAATGGCTTAAGCAAGCGCTAATTTAAACCTTCCCAAAACGGCTTTACTGAGCGTTCATTTTGGTTATAAAACGATTGCTTTATCGGGCGTCCATGCCGTTCAATCGCAGAATTTTCCTTCTCTGGAGCTATGGCGGGCGGGGAGGGATTTGAACCCTCGACCCCCAACTTAGGAGGCTGCTGCTCTATCCATGCTGTTTAGAAAAACAAAACCCGCGAGAAACTGAGCCTGCTGCCGGGAAAACCGCTCCGCCCATAACCGACAATGCCGTCAACATGGGGTCAACATTGAAAGTCGCAATCCGCCCATCCCAAAGTCGCAACGTTCAATCAGCCTCAAGCCCTAAACCCAAAAAGCAACAGGGAACGCAAACTGCCAAGGCCGAAAGTCGCAACTTTCACCAAGGCAAAAGTCGCAACTTAAAAATTAAAACCAAACAAAAAACCCGCAAAAACCCCGAAAACAGCGAAAACCAACTGGTTTTGGACAAAAAATATAATACGTTGGATTCAGAGAGAGCTTTTGAGGTTGAAATGAATTATGCCAGTGGTTCAGGTTTCAGTTTGGGAAGGGATGAGCCCTGAGAACAAGAAGAAAATGGTCGAGGGAATAACCAGAGTGTTCGAGGACATGGGAATCCCGAAAGACGCCGTAACCGTCATCATTTACGAAGCGCCCAAAAGCAATTGGGCAACAGGCGGAAGATTGCACTCGGAAATTCACGCGAACCGCTAACCCGCAAAACACTAACCGCGAGGACACACACTATGTCGCAGAAAAAAATCAAGCTCAAAGCAAACGTAAGCAGCGAAAACCCCGCAGCCGTAAAACCCGTTTTGGAACGGATAATCGCCGCAAACGGCAGCATAAAAGCAACAGCAGACGGATTTGAAGTCACGGCGGAACTCAAAGGCGAAAGCGCCAAAGACCTCAACCGCACGCTACTTTCTGAACTTCGCAGGGCAGAAAAGAAAACGAGGCTACGCTCCGAATGGACAGTTGACGGCACAACCGAGAAGTACTTTGACTACGTGCTCAAACAAACACGCAAAGCCGTTTGAAAGGCTAAACGCCCGTTTTTCCCCGCTTATTCTTTAGGCAGGTAAACGCAGTAGGGCTCTTCCTGCAAGTAATCCTTGTTTATCCGATAACGCCCAGTTCACGACTAATGTCTGCAAATGAAACGCGGCAGTTAAGCTGCGGTTTAAGAGTCACACCTTGAGGCTTACCCAAGAAAACTCTACCGAACAAACAGTTAGAAAAGCAAGAAATTAACCGTTTGCTTCCAGCCGCCAAGGGCAGTTCTGCGAAGGCTTTTAAAGCTAAACCGCTTGACTCTGGTTTAGGGACGACATGCGCACACGCTTAGCAATTTTAAGTCTTATTCTCATTCTCTCACTAACCCTTACTTTTCCAAGCAACCATATTGCGGTGGCTGCCAGCACTTCCAGCCAGATCGCTTATGGAGCAAATTTAGCTCAGATGCGCCCACCAATTGACGATTACGCATTCGCTTTTGACGCAAGCATTCCGCCACAGTACGGCGTTAACTGGCTTAGAGAAGCAGCGTTTGTGGATCCAGTTCACGCGGCGAATTTCACACAGTTGTATAATCAGTACGCCCCGTACGGGTACAATTGGGAGCTTAGGCTTGACATTTTAGCCGTAACTGACCTCTATGGAACAAACTGGACCCTGCCACAGTGGGACACGTATGTCACCACCGTAGTTCATGATTTCCCGAACGTTCATGTTTGGGAGGTTGGAAATGAAGTTTTAAGCGGACAAACTCAGTACAACACGGGTTACCTTGCAAGCGGGAACCTTTCGCTTGCCTACTTCAACATTCTGAAGGACGCCTACACGATAGTGAAGCAGCATGACTCTTCAGACACGGTCATAGCTTTTGGTGGTCAAGACATTTTTGTCCCAACCGAGTTAGCGGCTTACAATTCAGGAAACTTCCAAGATGCCTCGTATCAGCTTGCAGCGCAGGTGTGGGCAGACGGAGGCGCAAAATACTGTGACGCTATTTCACTGCATTGTTACGGAGACAACACAGGCGGAGCATGGTTACCAAACGAAACCGTCACCTACAACGGAGTAACCTCGACGCTTACGCTTCAGCAAATATGGAACAGCTACATCAACGAGTACGAACAGCTAACAGGCAAGCCAATTTGGTTCACTGAAACGGGAGAACCCATCGACACTCCGCCAAACGACTCGACACCGCCAGTAATCAGCAATTCACTGCAAAAACAGGCGGCGTTCCTAACCCAAACCTTCACGTTCCTCTCAAGCTTCTCGTTCACCAAAGCAATCTTCTGGTTCAAACTCGTCGGACTCTCACAGTACTACGACAACAGCGGTAACTTCCTCTTCACTTTGGACGATGGACTCTTCAACCAAGACGGAACAGCAAGACCCGCCACTGAAGCCTTCCAAAGCTTCGCACAGCCCACGGCAGTCTCCTCTCCAACTCCAACTGCGCCGTCGAACACATCAACCCCAACGCCATCCCCGTCCTTCTCCGCATCTCCCACGAGTTCACCTTCGCCAACAAACACGATCCCAGAATTCCAAAACTCCGTTTTAATAACCACATTGTTTGCCTCGGTAACACTGCTCCTTTTCTTTAAACACGCGAAGAAAGTCAAAAGCGGGGTTTCATTGAACCATTAACCTTCAAAAGCTCTTCAAAAGCTAAAAAGAGAATTTGAAATAAAGAGACTTTCGCGGTCTTGCTTCAGAAAAGTTATTACCTTCAAAACTTACCTAGTTGCGATTAAGGAAAAAGGATGGTTACAACTTCGAGCGCCTCTCAGCCGCGGGATGAAGAAAAAATCGTCAAAGTTGGACTGATTCAAACTGCTGCTTCAGACGACATAGCTGATAACATGAGAATGACCGTTGAAAAAATTGAGGAAGCAGCAGGGAAGGGCGCTCAAATCGTCTGTCTGCAAGAGCTTTACAGAACAAAGTATTTTCCCCAAGCAGAAAAACAGGACTTCAGCAGCCTAGCGGAAACAGTTCCTGGCGAATCCACGAGGACTTTCTCCGCGTTGGCTAAGAAGAACAAGATAGTTATAATTGCGCCTATTTTTGAGAAGGCTTCAAACGGGAAATACTACAATTCAGCCGTCGTAATCGATGCAGACGGGAAAACCTTGGGTGTCTACCGCAAGGTGCATGTGCCTCATGACCCCCTGTTTTACGAAAAAAACTATTTTGAAGCGGGCGACACAGGCTACTGCGTCGTCAAAACCCGTTATGCCCGCGTTGGAGTGCTTATCTGTTATGACCAATGGTTTCCTGAACCCGCAAGAATCAACGCCCTGATGGGTGCAGAAATCATCTTTTACCCCACAGCGATCGGCTACGTCAAAGGCGAAAGCCTATCAGACGGCGACTGGAAAGACGCTTGGAAAACGGTGCAACGCGCCCACGCCATAGCGAACGGCGTCCATGTTGCCGCCGTGAATCGGGTGGGTGAGGAGGGGCAACTTCAGTTTTGGGGTGGCTCATTCGTGTGTGACTCCTTCGGCGTGATGCTTAAAGAGGCAAGCTGCACGAAAGAGGAAACGTTGGTTGTTGATGTGGATCTTGCAAAGAACAAGAGGATCCAGGAAGGCTGGGGATTCCTTCGAAATCGGCGACCTGACAATTACAGGGCGCTTGTGGAGGGCACCTGAGTCGATGGCGACTGGCGAGTCGGTTGTGAGCAGGACGCCGCGGGAACTTGGCTACTGCATGCCTGCAGAGTGGTCTAAGCATGAGGCGATATGGCTGGCGTGGCCGCACGACCCAACCACTTTCCTTTCAGGGGTTGAGAAAGTGGAGGAGACTTACGTTCAAATTGTGAAGCTAATCCACCGCGACGAATACGTCAACCTCTTCGTCAAAGACCAAGCCATGAAGCAGAAGGCAACAGGGCTGTTTGAGAAGAGCGGCGTGGATTTGAAGAAAATACGTTTCTTCATGTTTGACTACGCCGACGTATGGTTCAGAGACTACGGCCCGATCTTTGTCCTAGGCAAAGATTGCGAGTTAGCGATGGTTCACTGGATTTTCAACTCGTGGGGAGAAAAATACGAAGAACTCCTCAAAGACAAGCAGATTCCTCAGATAATAAACGACGAAATGCACTTGAAATGTTTTGAGCCAGGCATCGTTCTTGAAGGAGGCTCCATAGACGTTAACGGGAAAGGAACCCTCCTCACCACGGAGCAGTGCCTCTTAAACAAGAACAGGAATTCTTACCTGAAGAAAGAGGAAATCGAGAAGTTCCTGAAAGACTATTTGGGTGTCACCTGCATCGTCTGGTTGAAGAACGGCATCGCTGGAGACGACACCGACGGGCACGTTGACGACCTCGCGCGGTTCGTTAACCCGACAACAGTCGTGTGCGCTTATGATGATGGAGACGAGGAGAACAGTGAGGCGTTGAGAAAGAATTACGAGCTGCTTTGCCAATCAACCGACCAAGACGGGAGGAAACTTGGGGTTGTCAAGCTGCCCATGCCTGGAAACGTAGCCTACGACGGAAAAAGGCTGCCTGCAAGCTACACGAACTTTTACATCGGCAACCGCACAGTTCTTGTTCCAACCTTTGAAAGCAAGAACGACAAAGTCGCAATATCCATTCTTAAGCGACTTTTCCCGAGACGGAAGGTCGTCGGAGTAAACTGTGTTGACTTGATATGCGGGTTCGGCGCGATCCACTGCATCACGCAACAACAGCCTTCAAGCGATCAAGATTGCTCCGATTAAGTTGAAAGCGTTGACCTGAATTGCAAGAGGCGGCCCTGTCGGGGTGGCAGAACTCAATAAAGCAGTGATGGCTAAGAAAAGCGCTCTTGCGAACCGCCTTTAAGGTTTAAATGAAAAATCAATGTGGGCTAGCTTAAAGCAAGCGGTGCACGAAAAGTTTGGTTCTAATTTCAACGCGAATGGAGGCAAGTCAGGTGGCTGCGGTGTCTCGGGCAAACGTCGATGTGTACGTTCTGGGGAGCGGCCATTTCTCCGTTAGTGGCCCAGGTACTGTTTCTAGTCTCTTCACACCTGGAATTCTTGTTATGCGATCGCCCGTTTCAAGCATGTCTTGAACGTTTTTGACCATAAGCATCGCGCATATGTTAAAGTCTCCATTGCATTTCATGAGGTAGAAAACGTCTGGGGTTGGAAATATCTCGCGAATTATAGTGTCTACCTCGTATTGGGGCAGGATTCTTAGGTAAAAATTAGCTAAAGCTGAATATCCTATCTTAAACGGGTTAACTTGAATTCTGGACATTATGACGCTTTCTTCATTCAGTTTTTGGCATCTTCTTGCCACCGTATCAATTGAAACGCCTAATTGTTCCGCCATAGTTCTGAAGGAGAGTCTGCTGTCCTTTGCCAAAGCGCTTATGAGGTGTAAGTCGATCTCATCGGCGTCAAATACACGATTGTCAACCGATTTTTTGTTTGCGTCCACTGGTTGAATAGGAAGAAGAGTCAAGTTTTCTGGAATAAACCACACGTCAGTCCAAATTGAGGAGCTTATTTCTTCTATGCATAACTTCCTTCTTAAATCGTCTTTTATTTTACCTAACTCGCTTATGGTTTTAAGAGCAACCACTGCCCTCAAGCTGTAGCGGGAGGCGCTTAAGAAAGGCCCGAAAACTTCGGGTACGTTGGCTTCGATGTATTTGCTATCTTGTTCTAGTTGGGACGGCTCAACATCCAGCAGAAGCGTCCCAACGGCGTCATATCCTAATCTCTTGAAATTTATCTGAACTGTGGCACCGGTGATCACGCCTTCATACTTCATTTTCCTGTAGCGGCTCCAAACTGCATTTTTGGAGATGCCTAATTCTTTTCCGATTTCCGCAAAATTTCTCCGGGCATTCTCGAACAAAAGACCAATTATCTTTGTGTCAATTTCGTCTCTGGCCCAAGATTGTGTTTCCGCCATTACACCCCTCTTAGAATAAAATATTGGAACCTTCGATTTGCTTTTAAGTTTTGCTCAAAATTCTATGCAGAATCAGAAATGCGGTATTGTCACAAATCAACCGACTTTAGCATTAATTTTTTACGATATTATTGGGCACATACATAAGTTATTTAAGGCAAGACAAAATAAAAAAAAGGAGCGGACAAAAAGAAGCGTTAAGCTTCTTCAACCCTAAGAATGAAATCAGGAGTTAGTCCTTTAAAATCCGGTGAGAAAACGTGGGGGGCTGAGAAGGCTTTGGCGATTGAGTGCCAAATGTTCACTCATCGAAGGCGTATGCTATTCTCCTTAAGCTTTCAGAGCCTCAGCAAACCCTTACTTCCACCAAAAGACGAACGCCATGATCTGTTTTCAGAAGCCTCGATGAAGCTGCTTCAATGGGAAATAATGACCTGAAAAGTCTGAATCAAGATTTAAGGTACGTCGCCCGAAACAATCTGGTTGTCCGAGTCAAACGCAAGTGACAGCCCACGAATTGCGGACTACGTTTTGTCAGAATTCAAAAATCGCCCCGTAGATTTCGACTCTTAATTAATGGAAATCAAGTGTTTAGCGGTAGACAATAGTAAAAAAAATGGAAATGGGGCTTGCTAATTTTGATATGCTTTGGGTAGTCTAAAGCTTTGAGAGCTTTGTTTGTGGCTTGCGTTTGTAGTAGATTATGAATCCTGCTGCACATGCTGCTAAGGCGGCGATCGCTCCATAGGCTGATTCTGGAAGCACATATATTGATCCTGCGACGCTGACACTGTATGACTTGGCTAAGTCTAGAGTTGGACTTGTTCCGATTATGTCTTGGGTACCTGACTGGCCTGATTGGCCAGTGAGGTCTAAGAACTCTGGCCACACGGTTTGGGTGCTGGCTGTGACGGTGATTATTGAGTGGCTCGGTGCATTCGAAGGGACTGTAACGCTGAATGCAGTTTGTCCATTAACGTCTGTATAGGCTTTCGTCGGGCTAACATATGTTGAGTCTAATGGCGTAGACGAGCCTTGAAGCGTCGCGCTAAAATCGATTTGGACGTTTTGCCGTGCTGGAGTGAGTTGCACTTGGAAAGTTACTTTTTCACCTGGAGTTGCCGGTATAGGGGATGCTGGGCTTGTGCTGGGCGATAATGTCAATGTGCTGCTTTCCGGGTACGCTACATTCATGCCAGCGACTTCGGTTGCCAATGAGGTTCCTGCAGAAATAATTGAGGGACCCAAGTCAAAATCAGAATATTCCGGATCGGCTAGTGTGCCTGCGGTGGGGTATTGTCCGTAGAGTTCCCAGATTGCAACTTGATCAACTTCTGCGCTAGTGCCGTCTGTCGGAGCATACCAACTCAGAATGTAGCTGATTGCGTCAAATGCCGAATTGGCTGGCGCTGCGGATTCGTCTGCTGTGTAGGTTCCGCCAATGTCGATTGTGCCGCCAGGCGTTAAACAGTATGCTTCTCCTGAGTATTGTGTGCCATGGCTATTTGTTATTGTGATTGGAAATGCTCCAATATAATAGCTACCTACTTGGACGGCCAAATTTGGAGATCCTATGTATACGGAAACTGTTTGGGCATAAACGGTTGCACTTATCGCTGCAAGCATTAGGACTATTACTAATATTGCCAATATTGCACTTTTCTTCACAGTATAATTCTCCCTCTCTTATGTTTTCTAAATGAGTTGTATACTTTTGTCTGCTCACCTGATTTAAACCAGTATATAAAAGAATGCCTTGCTTTCTAGAAAACTATGTTGCGGTTGCCATAAGCTAAGATGCTCCCGCATGCGATTTCCAAATGTTGTAGGGGCACTGATTGAGAAAGCGTCCAAGAAAGTTCAGCTATGCGGGGAAGCGGGTCCGGTGGGATTTGAACCCACGACTTTCAGCTTAGAAGGCTGACGCGCTATCCGTACTGCGCCACGGACCCACTTTGCAACAATGAAACCCCTGTTCCCATTTTAAGCTTTTTCTTCAAGACCGAAAAGAAAATCTGAGCCTTGAAAGATTTCGATGCGGCTTGAAGGGGGAGCGAGCTTTTAATATTTAGACCCTGTTTAGCCTTTCTTATGCGAATAAAAAAGACTGTTATCGGAAGCTTTCCCAGATCAAGCAGACCCTTAGCTGTGGCTCTTAAAGAAGTAGTTGACTTGCAGCTGCATTATGGCGTTGATTTGATTACCGACGGCGAGCAGCGAAGCAACATGATTCAGTACTTTAACCAGATTCCGGGAACCGAAGTAGCGGGCAGCAGCTTGAGAATCGCTGGAAAAATCAAGCCCTTAAAAGCCGAGTTGTTAGACGAGTTTTACAAAATCAAGGATTACCGAACTATTCAATCAATCCTCAAAAGCAGGGGGAAAGAGAACACAAAAACGAAAATCACAATTACGGGTCCCATAACCCTTGGCACCATCGTTGCCTCAACAGACATCAACAGCACAGCGGAGCATTACAACTTGGACGATGAGGAAACGCTGTTCTCCGACTTCTCCGACGCGCTCCTGCCCATAGTTGAAAAAGCGTTGAGCCTGGGGGCTTACGTGCAGATCGACGAGCCCCAACTTTCCACCGGGCAGGTAACCCTTAAGACCGCCAAGAAAATTCTCAAAAATTTTACGTCACGTCTCCCAGCAAACGCCATTAAAGAGGAAAAAGTCAGCTGCCACGTATGCGGGTCAATAAAAAGCGTGGCTGGACTCTACGATGTGCTGCTGGGTTTGGATATTCCAATTTTAAGCTTTGGCTTCAGCGGAGACACTGAAAGGGAGAATTTCGACGTTGTTTCCAAGGCTTCGTTGCAGTCGCACGGCAAGAAGCTTGGGGCAGGCTTCATCTCAAACGTAACTGTCGAGGAAGACCGCGCCGTTTTGGAGAGGCTTAACAGGATCGTGGGGCTTGTGGGAGTAGAAAACATCAGGTACCTTCACCCTGACTGCGGCTTCGGCTTGACGCGGCTTGAAAAAGTCAAGTTGATCCTGAAGAAAATGCAGAAGATAGGCGACGCCGTCAACTGAAAGCCGATGACCTCGCCCTCAGCGCCAAATATCAGGGGGAAGCGTACAAGAGACAAGTTTTTGCTTCGGTTAGGAGTTTTTTGGCTAAAAAAGTTAAACGGGGGAAAACAGGTATCAATGGGTTTATACCTGAAAAATTAGCCGAATTCATGTTTTCTGCACGGAAAAGCAAAACTTTCAGCGCCTGATTTGAGCCCTAAACCAAAAAAGCAACCAAAAACAAGCCCCTGAACAAAACCGCCTACCGAGGGAGGGGGTCTACTATTTACATCAAAATTCCATTGTAAAAATGGAGCCTCAGCGCCTCGCACCCGCCTGGGCTCAAGCCTTTTCGTAGCCCACCCGAAGCTTTTCCACCTCAGCCTTATCGGGAACAGCCACGGTTAAAGATTTGCCCAGCGCTTCTCTGCCATAGCACACTTTGACTTCGCCTGTTTCCGCGTCAGAGTAGAAAGCAGTTAACTTTGCGGCTAACTCGACGGCGGCCTTGGTTTTCGATCCCTGCAGAAGGGTTACTGGACCCACAATGTCAGGCGACTCAAAATAGTAGTCGCTGGGCGATTTTTGTTCGGTTAAGAACTTGTTTTCTGCCTCGTTTCTTCCCACGATTATCTTGTTTGCGCCCACTCTGAAGTGCCTGCCAACCCTGAGCAGGGCGATGTCAACCATTGAGACGCGTTTCTTGTGGATGAACAGGTCTCTTAGCTTCTTCGCGTACTCCTCGCACGTCAAGAGGCAGCCCCCTGCTGGCGACGGGTAACACGTGATCCCAAACTCCTTCGCAACCTGGAACTGAGGCTTCCGCGACCTGCCCGAAATGCTCAGAAGCCGTGCCCTGTCAACCAAACCCGCCTTTTCAGCAGCCGTTTCAGGCAGCAACTTTGCGGACAGCGGCCTCAAAAGTTTACCCTTCAACCCAGACTCCACCTCGATGATGCGCAACGCAGGAGCATGCTGCGACTTAGGCCTTTCGCCCAAAACCTCACCTGTGAAAATGAAGTCAGCTCCGATTTCCCGTGCGTACTTTTTGGCTTTCTTAATCATGAATATTTTGCAGTCAATGCAGGGGTTCATGTTTTTGCCGTAGCCGAACTTTGGGTTGCGAAGCATCTGCAAGTAATCCCCTTCGACGCACAACACCTTAAGAGGAACCTTCAACTGCCCCGCGGCTTTAACCGCCTCGCTTACTCCGTCTTTGGTCGCAGTGCCGAAAGGAGTCTTAACGTTGAAAGCAACCACTTCGATACCTTGCCGCCGAATAAGCTCCATGGCAAGGATGCTGTCTAACCCGCCTGAAAGCAAACCTAAAGCCTTAACACGCACAATACATCGCCAATAGCATTCTTCGGCACAGATAATAATTTAGCGATGCCAAAGCCAAGAAAACGCCAGAAAAAAGCAAACAAACACGAAAAACATGGTTTCAAGCGCTCCTCAAACAAACGGCTTACAGTTCACTATGTTAATGGCTTTTAGCGTCTGCATGTATGCTTTGTTAAGGGAACTTCGCTTGCTCGCGCCTAACTTCAGAAAATTTTAAAAACCTATATGAGGATAAACCAATTGAACCCACGCTTGCCTGTTAGTGATCTGCTGTGGATATCAGCGTGTTTATTCCAGTTTACAAAGAATCGAATCAGTTAGCGGGCATGCTAAACGAGCTGAGTTCGCAGAACGTAACTAAAGAAATCTTCGTAACCGTGGACGAGCCCACTGAAGAGTTTTCTGGAGAGATAAAACAGCTAAAGAAAGAAAACGTCAAAATCATTGTTAACGCGGAACGAAAGGGAAAAGCAAACGTGTTAAACGACGCCGTCAAATTGTCTTCGGGACAAGTGCTTCTTTTCTTAGACTCCGACGTCCAAATCACCTCCGACCCCGACTTCCTGAGAAAAATCATCATGGAAATGCAAATGACAGATGTGCTTGACATCAAAAAGAGGGTTAAAAAAGAGAAATCATTCCTTTCAAAAATGGCTTATTACGAGTACTTCACTTACAACGTTAGCGCCTGGCTGTCTTCAACTTACATGAAGCAATGCCCCGCCATAAACGGCGCCGCCTTCGCCATCAAACGGGAAACCTTCGAGAAAGTCGGCGGCTTCCACAAGGTCGTCGCTGAAGACATCGATCTCGCCACAAGAACTTTCCTGCAAGACAGCCGCTGCGCCTACACAGCCGACGTTGAAGTGAAAAACGTAGTTTACAGTGAATGGAGCAAATGGTTCAAGCAGCGACAAAGATGGGCAATAGGCCAAGCGCTGTGGACAGTTGCGTGGTACCGTGAGCTTGCGAAAAAATTCGCCAAGAAACCGCAGGTTTTTCTGCCCGGACTCTTTTTCCTCTACCCTTCCATCGCAATTTTCGTTGCAAGCGCGATGGTGCCGAGTTATTGGATGTACAGTTCACTGTTATTTTTTTCATTCTTCCTGTCGGTAAAATTCAACATTATGCTCCCCGTTTTTCTTGTTTCCCTTTCCACTGCAAACTTGCTAAAAATCGGGGTCATTTCGCTCGCAGGGTTCACGTTAACCGGGCTCACTTTTTACGGTTTATCAAGAAAACTCGGATTCAAAGAAATGAAACTGCACGAATTCTTCGTCTACTACTTCTTCTACTCAACCGTTTGGATCGTGCTGCAAGTTGTTGGCTTCGTCCAAGTGATTGCTTTACGCAAAAAAGCTGGACCAGGCTGGAAAACATAGCAACTTAGTTGACTCCTCAGACAACGGTTTTTTTCAGGACGAAAAATGAAGCTGAGAAGAAAATCAGTCCAAAACCTATAAGCGCTAAAAAAGACAACCATGGAAAAAGCTGTCCCAAAGCAGCCGCCCGTAAACATTCGCTTGAATGTGTAAGCGGCAAGCAATAAAGCGCAATCTTTACTGCTTCAGGGACTTGTGTCAGAGAGAAGAAAGTGCCGCATAGAAAAGTCATCGGCAAGATGACCAAAGTGTTGAAGGTGCTCATGTGTACATGATTATTGAATAATGAAGCGACGAGGACACCGAACAAGGCAAACACAAAACAGGACAAAAACAGGGTTAACGCAAAAACGGGACTAACAATTAACGTCGGCAACAGGATAAGCCCAACGACCAGTATAGCGACGGAGCTAATTAAGCCCCGAACTACACCTATCAATGACTTGCCTATAACCAAGGAATACAGGCTCACCGGCGAAATCAAGAACTCATCAAAGCTCTTGTAAAAAAGCCGATCCACTTGAAGTTTTTGTGCAGAACCATTAAAACTGGAAGAAAAAGCTGTTAGAGCAACGATTCCTGGAATTACGAACGCAAGATAGCTCACCCCGCCAAAACTAATCCCTCTGCCTAGTCCATAGCCAAAAGCTACCAGATACAAAAGAGGCTGAATGAGGCTGGTGGCAAGAGTTGAGCGCCAGTGGCGACTTAGGTTCCGTAAATCTACCCACAGAATGGAATAAATGTCTTTTAAAGAATCTAACATTCAGGGTCACACAGCCCTCTCGCCAGTCTGCTCCACAAAAACATCCTCCAAGTTTGAATCACGGATAACTATGGATTTGATGTTAGGCGGCAATTTCTCAACATAACATGTAGCTGCGGCTCTATCGGCAAAAAACTGGTAAAGCGTCTCTTTATTGTCTACAAGCGTCTCAACAACTATTGGCCCCAACTTGTTTCGCAATTCTTGAGGCGTTCCAACAGCAATCAACTTGCCGTGATGCATTATACCGACGCGCCCACATAAAGCCTCAGCCTCTTCAATGTAATGGGTCGTAAGAAATATCGTGGTACCGTCGGAGTTTAGACGACGAACCAAACTCCAGAGTTTACGCCGAGATTGGGCATCTAGACCCACGGTTGGTTCATCTAAAAACAGGACTTTAGGTTCATGTAAAAGACTGCAGATTATTGCCGCTCTCTTTTTCATTCCACCTGAAAGCGTATCCACCATTTTATCGGCGTACTCTTTGAGTTCAACGTAATCAAGCAGTTCCGCTATGCGGAGCTTGCGATCTGAAGAACTCAAGCGGTGGAGCCGCGCATGAAACTCCATGTTTTCGCGCACAGTCAAGTCTCTATCTAAAGTCAGATGCTGCTGCACTACACCAATGATCCGCTTAACTTTGTCGGCGTCTTCTGTGACGTCGAAACCTCCAACCGATGCGGAACCAGAAGTTGGATGAGTCAATGTGGTCAAGACACGGATGGTTGTGGTTTTGCCTGCTCCGTTAGGTCCTAAAAAACCGAAAATTTCTCCGCTGTGTACTCTTAAATCGAGGTCATGTACGGCTTGCACGGTACCGTAGTTTTTGTTTAGCTTTTCAGTTACTATCGATTCTTCCATCAACAAGAAGTTGCCTTCTACTTGTCATGTTTCTCTAAAGCCAAAGTAACCGCACTCTTGGTTGCAAAAGCAATCAACTCGCTCATCTTAGTATGACCGCTAGTTACATGCAACGGCTTACCCATCTTTCCGGAAACGATAACCATATTATCAGTACCTGTGCCAGTTGCCTGATATCGGGGTGCATAGGTGCTTCTAACATCCAAATCCTGAAACGCGGCGGTCTTTGCCTCCGTGGCTGTTATTATGGCTCTTGCCATCGCCGCTTCGCTCAAGGTAGCATTGGTTAAAAGGATCAAGTTAACAGTGCCAATGGAGCCCACGTGTCCATCCCTCTCCACGTATCTTGTCACATCAACGCCCGCCCGCATCGCATTCTCCTTCGCCCCAGCAGTAGCCAAACAGCAAACTTTAAACTCTTCATAGGATTGCTCACAAACAGCCAAGTCATCCATGTCGACTGCAGTGATCAAGAAACTTATTTCCTTCGGGTCTATTCCTAAGGCCAAAGGCAAATTTCTTTTAAATTCATCAAGGTTTTTCATCATGTAATCTTCCAGTGTGGGAGGCGTGTAGGTGTTGGCAACATAGGGCACCTCATTGTAACCGTCCAACGTTGAAAGGACACGGCATTTCTCATCAAAGGAGACAAGCAAAGTGTTGACTTTCGACTCTCTGAAGAGGTAGTAAATTATCTTAGCATGCATTTTATCCAACGATGTTTTTATTTTTCTTTCGCTTAGTTTTTCGCTGATTTCTTTCATCCCATCCTCTCTCTGCTGATAGCTTGCTTTTTCTTCCATTAGCTTGCTTGTACTTAAGTTAAGCTATTTCTATCATGTATTAGAGTTTCAACATGAATCAGCCCACTTGAAGAAATCAGAGTTCGCTGCATTTGAGCGCTCCCATACCTGGAGCCATTGAAAAACTTGTCAAGATAAAAGCTAGCTTCTGGACTTGCGAACCTAATCAGCTGAGCCATGGTGCAGTGCCTTTTTATTTCCGAAAAAGGATAAAGCGCGCGCTTAAAACTTTCCCATGGACCTTTTTTCTCATCTTTCGTTTCTGGCTCTGCTCAATATGGCTGTATGGTAAATTACGCGTTGGTCAGTCGGCAACTGTTGAACGTGACTATTTGTTTGCATTTGAATGGGAAAATTTATGGGAATTGGCTTCTAGTTTCGGGTACGCGTCGGATTGCCCTATAATTCAGAAAGTTTCTTATAGCGGGTTGGATTATCCACCCTAACATGAGGGGATAATAGGATGGTAAATAGAAACATCATTTACATTGCGACCGTAATAATCATCGTAATAATAGTTTCAGGCGCATTCATCTACGCCGATTATAAAACTACAAATCAAAACGGCAAGACAGGCATTACTATAACCGACGACGAAAACTACAATACCACTCTGGCTGCTATTCCACAAAGAATTGTGTCATTGGCTCCCAGCTGCACCCAAATTCTATTCGCAATAGGAGAGGGAAGCAAAGTTGTAGGTGTCACAAGCGCTGACGATTACCCATACAATTTTGCAGCATGGGCGGCGGCTGGCAACATGACAATTGACGGAGACTACGGAAACCCAAACATGGAGGCTATTGCAGGGCTTCGTCCCGATTTGATAGTTACAGACAGTATTAATGACCCCAAGCTTCCAAGCATGAGAAGCCTTGAATACAACGTGATAGAACTAAACCCATCTACAGTCGAAGGAATCTACAAAGATATAGCATTAATGGGGAAAGCGACAGGGGCCACCACTGAGGCGAATACAGTAATCCAAAACTTGACAAGCACAATTAATTCGATAGCGACAAAAATCGCTAATGCGCACGTGACTCCGCTGAAGGTCTTTTACGAAGTTTGGACCCCGCCACTTATTACCGCTGGCTATACGACCTGGATCAACGATGTCATAAGCAAGGCTGGCGGTGTCAACATCTTCAGTAACTCAAGCGACACCACAGCGTACCCGACAGTTTCCTCTGAAGCCGTTGTTGCACTCAATCCAGACGCGATATTCCTACCCACAGAAATGGGACAAGCCCCGTTCTATGGAAGCGTCAACGATGTGAAGGCAACGCCAGGGTGGAATACAATCAGTGCAGTGCAAAACAACAAAATCTTCGTCGTCAACGGAGATGTCTTCGCAGAACCTGGCCCCAGAGTTGCTGACTGCGTCTATGCTATCGCATCCGACTTGTATCCACAGCTTTTCAATTCCACCTCCTAATTTTTTTGTCGTGAAATATGATGAGTGCAGAGGGTAGCTACGTCAAGCGTTCGTCGCGATGGAAAGTAATCTTAGCCGCATTAGTGTTAGCTCTCGTTTTGACCTTAATAGTGTCTCTTAACATAGGTTACGCTTCTTACATATCCTTCTCGCAAATCTTGGCCATATTAGGCAAGCAGATTCCGTTCCTGAGCGGCTCAATAAATTCAGCCTCAATATCGCCATCCGATCAAGCTATAATTTTGCTAATTCGTTTTCCGCGTGTGCTCGCTGCCGCTTTAGTCGGAGCAGGACTGGCCGCGGCGGGTGTCATTTATCAGGGTGTTTTCAGGAATCCCATGGCTGACTCGTACCTGCTGGGTGCCTCAGCGGGCGCGTCAGTGGGTTACGCCATCGCTATCTTGTATGTTTCGACTGCCTTTACAATTGTGGGTCTAGGAATAGCGCAGGCTTTCGCGTTTATGTTTGCCTTGTTAGCCGTGTTCTTGGTGCTTTTTGTTGCGAGGGTTGGCAATAGAATTCCAGTCACCAACCTGCTACTCACAGGCTTAGTCTTCAACATCTTCTTTCTAGCTTTGTTCTCAATTATGGAAGTTCACGCTGGTCACGCTCTCAGCGGGTTAGTTGGTTTTACCCTAGGCGGATTCTCCGACATTGTTTGGCTGCAGGTCTGGGCTGTATTTCCTTTCGTAATTGCTGGCATAGCCATAACGTTCTTCTTTACCCGCGACCTAAACATGCTCTCCATGGGCGACGAAACCGCGCAGCATCTGGGGGTGAACACGGAGAAAGTGCGCCAGATGCTGCTCATTATCGCGTCTCTGATGACGGCGGCGTGTGTTGCAATCAGCGGCGTCATAGGTTTCGTAGGCTTAATTGTTCCCCACATGACCCGGCTGGCTATTGGACCTGACCACAGAATCCTCCTTCCCGCCTCAGCAATCGTCGGAGCCATGTTCTTAGTGATTTGCGACGCATTTACAAGAGTCGCTACAGGAGCATCTGAGCTGCCTGTCGGGGTCATAACCGCCCTCGTCGGCACGCCGGTCTTCATCTACCTGATTAGGAGGAGAAGAACAGCCTATTCGCTTTGAGGAGACAGAAAAACATGGTTTCACTGAATATCGATGGGGTCGAATGCCGTTACGGCTCAATCAAAATCTTAGAGGACGTGAGCCTATCGGTGAAGGCAGGTGACTTCGTGGGGATTTTGGGACCCAACGGCTCCGGCAAAACCACGCTTCTTAGAAGCATAAGCCGAACGCTCAAACCGTATAAGGGCGCTATCATGCTAAACGACAAGGACCTTTACTCTCTTAAAAACATAGAAGTGGCAAAGCAGATGGCTGTGGTTCCACAGGACAACTCAATCAGTTTCAGCTTCACCGCGTTGGAGGTTGTTTTGATGGGGCGCAATCCGCACATGGAGCGGTTCCAGATGGAAACTGAAAAGGACATGGCTATCGCCCGAAAAGTCATGAATTTGACAAATACGTGGCATCTGGCATCGAGACCTGTGAACGAACTCAGCGGCGGAGAGCGGCAACGTGTAATTATTGCCCGGGCCTTGGCGCAGGAACCTAAAGTTCTGCTCTTGGACGAGCCCCTCACATACCTCGATATCATCAACCAGTTAGAAGTCATGGATTTAATCAAGTCGCTCTGCGTGGCTGATGGAATAATAGCCATGGCTGTCGTCCATGACCTTAATCTTGCAGCTCGATACTGCAACAACGCTTTACTTCTTAAAAACGGGAAAGTCTACGCCGCGGGAACTATAGATACGGTGTTGACTAGCGAAAACATAAAAAACGTCTTCAGAGTAGACGCTTTAGTGAGGAAAAACGCTGTCACCAACTCCCTCTATGTCACCCCGCTGTCACCTCAGAAAGCTTCGACTCCGAGAAACTGTTCAATTCACATAGTCAGCGGGGCAGGAACAGGAACCGTGCTGATGAAGGCTCTCCAAGAAGAAGGCTACACCACAACAGCCGGCGTTCTTAACGTTTTAGACACCGACTTCGAAACCGCGGAATTTCTGAATATACCCGTAGTTAGTGAAGCGCCATTTTCCCCAATAACCGAAAAAAGCTGCATGGCAAACTTTGACATGATGACCAAGGCAGGATTTATCGTCATAACCTCGGTTCCATTCGGCTACGGAAACCTTTCCAATCTGGAATCGGCGCTTGCAGCTGTCAAACTGGGAGTCCAAACCTACGTTATCGAAGAAGAACCTATAGAAAACCGCGACTTCACAAGCGGCAAAGCAGCAGCCTTAATGGAAGAGCTGAGGAAACATGGTGCCGTCTTCATCAAACATGCCTCCGAGCTGCCGACGCTGGTCAACGCAAACCATGATTTGATGGAACTGCAGAAAAACGGGCAGAAAGAAATTCCAGGTCACACAAAAAACGTCACCAAAGAAATTATACAACCTACAAAATGTAAGGAGCAAACCTGAGTGCCCTCAAAAACAAACCCTGAGCTAACATTTGGCGTGGAGAAACACGGCAGAAGGCTGGATCATTTCATCTGGTCATGCACAAGGGCTTACCCTGTTAAGCACGCTTTTTCTCTCGGCGACGGAAAACCATTACCGAACGAGTTGACAACTGCGGAAGCTAAGGTTATGCTTAAGAAAGTGGCGGATTTCGGAGCCGACAACCTGTTCATTTCCGGCGCTGGCTGGACTGGAGAACCTCTGATGCGTAAAGATTTCTTGGAGCTGATTCGTTATGTCGCAGAGTTGGAGCTGGCGCCTTACGTGAAGGTCACTGGCTGGCATTTCAATCGCAAAGTCGCGGAGGAGTTGGCTGAGGCGAAATGCAAAGCTATAGTTTGCTTCGCGGGGCTCAAGGAAACTGATGCTAAACTGCGTGGGGAAGATGCGTTTGATGAAAGCTTAGCCGCGGCGAAATTGTGTAAAGAGTTCGGAATTCCTTTTGCTGTAAGCGTCATAAACACAAAGTACGTTGCCAACCAAGTTTCTGCTTTAGTCGAGTTTGCCATTGATTTAGGCGCTCGCAGTTTCCATTTGGCTTCACTGATTCCTCAGCCTATAGACGTTGAGAACCAGCTTAAGGTGCTTGGTCCGCTCGAGTCTACACCCCAGGAAAAGGAAACTCAGCTCGAAGAAATTTATGAACTAAACAAAAAAGTAAGAGATAGAATCCTTATAGTTCCTTACGAAATGTTCAATAACCGTCTTTTGAAAACGAAGGAACCGCAAAGAGAATTGCGCAGCACCTGCAGCATGTGCGACAACCTGGTCAAAAACGAGTGGCTGGAGATTTTAGAGGACGGAAAAGCATACGCTTGCGCCCCTCTCGGCTTAGAGTTTGGCGACATAAGAACAGACAGCATTCAACAAATCATGGATCGCATGCGTGTATCCGACAAAATTAAGACGCTGGCAGACCGATCCAACCTCAAAGGCAAATGCGGCATCTGCCAATTCAAAACTATCTGTGGCGGCTGCCGAGCCCGAGCTTACATCTACTCGAAAGACCCGTTAAACCAGGACCCGGCGTGCGTTTATCAGCCGAAAAAAGCAACGTTCGAGGGCAACTGAATTTCGCTAAGTAGGTCAGAACAATGACACAAGATGAAAACAGAAAATCGCTTGAGTTCCTAAGAAACCGAGCGTTAGATTTAGGCGCCGTTGACGCAAAAATAATTCCCGCCGAAAAAATCGTGGTAGCAGACCGCGTTGTTTTCAAATGCCGTCTGGGCTGCGAAAAATATGGAAAAACATTGGCTTGCCCCCCTTACGCGCCGACCCCCAGTGAGTTTCGAAAAATCGTCAGTGAATACCACCACGCGTTGTTCATGAAATTCAACTCGCATGCTGAAGGCAATTCAGAACTCATAAAATACCTTGCAAAAGCCGATGACCCGTCTGTTCCCCCAGAGATGAAGGCGAAAGTGGAAGTTTTCTGGTCCGCATGGAAAGATGACATGAAACATTTGCTTGAAACAGTTTTAGAACTCGAAAAAGCAGCGGCTGAAAAAGGGTATCTTCTTGCCGTAGGATTAGTTTCAGGATCATGTCAACTATGCGAAAAATGCAACGTTCAGAATGGGATATGCGTGCATCCCGCTAAGAGACGATTCTCCGAAGAGGGAGTGGGAGTCGACGTGAAGGCAACTGCCGAAAACGCTGGCGTAAAATTTACTTTGCCTTTCAATAAAAACCCTGAAACCTTTGCCCTGCTCTTGATAGATTAGGCAAATGTTGCGCTGGGTTTCCTCGGAAGGAATTTTGGAAATTAGAGATTTTCTGGTCCGCACGCTGGTTTATCGGCCACTGAAGCAAAAACTTGCTCAGCAAACTCATCTTGCTCTTCGTTCCCGCTGACCGCGCGCTGACATTTTAGCTGACCAAAAATTTTCAAAAAATTTTTCGTTCGCTATAAATTGAAAGTTAAAAAAAAGCCATTTGGCAGGTCTTAATCTTTCTTCATCGCTTCTACCTTTAGCTCTTTAGGCATAAGCTCGATAGCGTACCTCAAAGCTGTTCGAGGCATGTCGGCTTTGTTTTTAACAACATACTCGAACACTTCTTTTTGGTGTCTCCTGCTTTCCTCTTTCAACAGCCACCCATAACCCTTCTGCACCATATCATCCTCATCAGCCAACAGCACGTCGCAGATTTCAAAGGCATCTCGCAGGAAACAGCCTTTTTTTGCTGGAACAATAAGCGACACAGCAGCGGCACGTCTAAGCCAACGGTTCCCGCTTTTAGCCCAACTCTTAACTTCGCCAAGAACCTGCGGGTACTTCTGGATTAAGTCGCCGACTGTGTGGTTGCAGAAACCGTCGCATTTAGCCCAATTATCAATGTAGTTTTCAATCCACGCTTTGAAGGTTGCCAAATCAGCTGGTTCAAGGTTGCAAACGTAGTTGGGCAGCCAGAAGGCAACTATGAACGCTTCCTCTGTATAGTCTGAACGGTAAAGCTCCTCGCAAAGATTGAAAATCGCTTGCTTGCTTAGGGTTTGTACTTGCTTCCAGTATTTTTTAGCTATTTTCCCGACAGTTGGTGTTTTCACACCGTAATATTTTACCTGCTCTTTGAAAAAGCGTTGAAAGGTTTTTTGAGTTTGCGGGTCAGTGTTAGCTTGCAAATCTTGTCTTATCTGTTCGAGGATAGTGTTCATGGCTGTAAAACGGTATTTTGTTAATAATAGCTTTTCGTAAAACTTGAAACAAAATTACAATTAAAAGTGGAAGAAGCCTTAGCGGCTAATATTCTTCCATTTGGTAGAGGTTAAGGTCGATGTTGAGGGTTTTTTCTGGCGTGTGTGCTTCTTCCAAGTCATAGAGGTTGTGCGTGGCTTTCTCCAGACTGCTTGTTATTTCAGGAGCCATTTCGGATTTAGCCATCCCAACTTTCATTTTAGTCTTGGGCTTGCGGACTACGTGGGAAGTGCCTATTACCATGGAGTTGTCGATCATTTTTGGGACAACTTCAACTTTAACGTCTTCAATCATTAACGTGTTCTTGAGGGCTTCGTCGTGTAATGCGTGTTTAGTCAACGCCTTTTCGCCTCCAAACCTCGGCACTGATTAGGTCGCGGATGGCTACCCTGATGGCTTCGGCGCGGTTAGGATAGAACCGCTCGTCAACCAGCTGATCCAAAGCTTTTATATATGTTTCAGGCAGATACAGAGTGATTAGTTTCATTAGTTTATCTCTCCCAATTTGTGATTGAACAAACAGACAGAGTCTCGCAACCTATACATGTATATAATATGCTGTAAACATGCCTATAACATGTTCATGCCACAGCATATAAGCATTTGAAAGACCATGCTGCAGCTATCTGTCAATTTCCACTCAGGAACCTTTAAGTTTTTATTCTTTGTTGAAATAACTAACATGCTGGTGTACATGCTTATTGCAGGTTTTCCTTAAGAATTTCGGCTGCTCAGGAAACATCGCTGACGGCGAAGTCTTAGCTGGCTGCCTACAACAGGCTGGCTTCCAACTCGTTGCCTCAGAAGCCGAGGCTGACGTTTTAATCTACAACACCTGCGCGGTGAAAGGACCAACGGAAAACCGAATCATAGACGCCATGAAACATGCGCCGGCAGCCAAAAAACTTGTCGTTGCAGGTTGCCTGCCCAAAATAAGTTTTGAACGGCTGCTTAGGGAGGTACGCTTTGATGGTGCAGTCGGTCCCGCGGTTGGCGCGGAAATAGTCGACGTGGTTAAGCGTGTTGCGGCAGGCGAAAAAGTCGTCGAGTTAGACGAGTTGAACGTGAAGCCGGAGCTTGATTTGCCGAGAGTCAGGTCTAACCCTGTTGTGAGCGTTGTCCCGATAAATTATGGTTGCTTGGGCTCTTGCGCCTACTGCTGCGTTGTCTTCGCAAGGGGACACCTGAGAAGCTACAGCATCAAAGAAGTCGTTGACCGAGTGAAAGCCGACGTTGCAGGTGGCATGAAGGAGTTTTGGGTGACCTCTCAGGATACCGCATGCTACGGAAGGGATCAGCACAGCAACCTCGCGGAGCTACTGCAGACGCTGGGCGACTTGCCTGGCGATTTTCGAGTTCGCGTAGGCATGATGACCCCAAACATGGTAACTGACATGCAGGATGAGCTGATTGATGCTTTCAAAAGCGATAAAGTCTTCAAGTTTCTGCATTTGCCCGTGCAGAGCGGCGATGACGAAACTTTGAGGCGCATGCGCAGGTTTTACACGGCAGCCGAATTCGTGGGCGTTGTTGAGGCGTTTAGGGCGCAGTTTCCTCAGTTGACGCTTGCCACCGACGTCATCGTTGGGTTCCCAGGCGAAACAGAGCAGGCTTTCCAGAACACTCTCGAACTCTTAGAGGAAGTCAAACCTGACATCGTCAACGTTTCCAAGTTCTTTGCTAGACCCAAAACTTCAGCGTGGCGGATGCAGGATGGCTTGGTTGCAAAAGAGGAGATTAAGCGCAGAAGCGCCGTTGCGGCGGAGTTGGCTAAGCGGATTTCTCTAGAGCGGAACCTGCGTTGGGTAGGCTGGGCTGGGGAAGTGCTAATCGATGAGAAAGGAAAAGTTGAGGGTTCATGGATGGGACGCAACTTCGCCTACAAACCCGTCGTCGTAGAGAACAAAGATTACTTGCTGGGTAAAAAATTACAGGTCAAGGTTGTGGAGGCCTCGGTTACTTATCTCAAGGGCATAGTCGCCCTAAACTAACGTGTTAAAAAGCAGCTTGAATCGAGTTAAGGGCTTAACGAAGACTGCTTCGTAATCTGAGCTTTAGCTATTATAAGAATTTTTATATGTGCGCTCATCCCTTAAACAGTTGGGAATTGCATGCGAGACTTCGACGTAGTTCTCTTGGAAGATGAAACGGGCGGGTACGTAGCTATAGTGCCTGCTCTGCCTGGATGTCATACGCAAGGCGACACGTTAGCGGAAGTTATGGAAAACGTGAAAGAAGCTATTGACCTTTATTGGGAAACGTTAACTGCGCAAGAGAAGAAGGATTTGCTGAAAGAAAAATTCGTTGGCATACAAAAAGTGAAAGCGCTTGCCTAAAATTCCGCCGATAAATTCTTTGAAGTTAATAAAAATTCTGGAGCACGAGGGCTTCAAAGTTATCCGTCAGAAAGGCTCACACGTTATCCTGATTAACCAGGAAAAAACAAGAATAGTAGTTCCATTGCATCCTGGAAAAGATATTAAGCCTGGACTTTACAGAGCAATACTACGGGAAGCGGGGATAAATCGCGAAAAATTCCTTAAACTTTTGAGGGAGAAATAAACATGCAAACAAACATTTGTTTTTTTAACACGTTAACCCGCAAAAAGGAAGCTTTTGAGCCGTTGGAAACTGGAAAAGTGAAGATGTACACTTGCGGCCCCACGGTTTATGATTATGCGCACATCGGGAATTTTCGGGCTTTCCTTTTTGAAGATTTGCTTAAACGTTGGCTTGTCTACCGCGGGTTTGAGGTTACGCACGTGATGAACCTGACTGACGTGGATGACAAGACGATTAAGGGCAGTCAGAAGCAGGGTTTGCCTCTTAGGCAGTTCACCGACTTTTACGTCAAGGCGTTCTTTGAAGACATCAAGGCGCTGAACATTCAGCCAGCCGACGTTTACCCGAGAGCCACCGACCATGTTCCCGAAATGGTTGCGTTAATCAAGACTTTGATGGCTAAGGGCTACGCTTACCGAGGCGAAGACGGCTCAATCTACTACGCCGTGTGCAAGTTCCCAGAGTATGGGAAACTCTCAAAAATCAAGACTGACGAGCTTAAGGCGGGCGCGCGGGTTTGCCAAGACGAGTACACCAAAGAGGAGGCTCAGGACTTCGCTTTGTGGAAGGCTTGGACGCCTGAAGACGGCGATGCTTACTGGGAAACTGAGCTTGGAAAGGGCAGGCCAGGCTGGCACATAGAGTGCTCGGCGATGTCGATGAAGTACCTGGGCGAAACCTTTGACATTCACTGCGGCGGCGTAGACAACATGTTCCCGCACCATGAGAACGAGATTGCGCAGAGCGAGGCGGCTACGGGCAAAAAATTTGTCAACTACTGGTTGCACAATGAGCATTTGCAGGTTGAAGGCAAAAAAATGTCCAAGCGGTTCGGAAACTTCTACACGCTCCGAGACCTCTTAGCGAAAGGGTATGACCCGATTGCAATTCGGTACCTGCTGATGTCCACGCATTATCGGCAGCAGTTCAACTTCACGTTTGACGGGTTAGAATCTGCGAAAGGAGCCGTGGATAGGCTGCGGAATTTTGTTCGGCGCCTGCACGAGATTGAAGGCGTCAAAGACAGCAAGGGAACAGTCGCCACGTTAACAGCTAAGCTGGAAGCATGCTTCGGCGGGTCAATGGACATGGACCTTGACATTGGGACGGCACTCGCTTCACTTTTCGATTTCGTTCGGGAAATAAACAACTTGCTTGACGCCAACATGGTTAGCAAGCAGGAGGCGGCTGACGTCGGCGGGTTAATGATGCGGTTAGACGAGGTTTTAGGCGTTATCGGCAAAGTAGAAGTATCCCATCATTATGATAGGCATATTACCGAAAGTTTGACCTTAACTTACCGCATCGAAGCTGAAGAAGTCTTGCCGCCAGACATTGATGTATTGGTGCAGAAGCGTGAGGAAGCCCGAAAAGCCAAGAATTGGAAAGAAGCTGACGCAATAAGAGCGCAACTTAAGGCGATGGGTATCGTGCTTGAGGACACGGCGCAAGGCGTAAGGTGGCACAAGGAAAAAGCCTAAGCGATTTTGCCCTTGAAAACCCACTCTTTGGTCGCATACTTCTCTTTGCACAAACGCTCGGCAAGCTCCACTTCGTCAGAAGTCAACTCACCTGGTTCCAGCTTGACGTTCAAAACCGACCTGAAACCCTCAGCCAAAACGTCCGCAACCCTTTCAGGCGCAACAGAGTGCCCTAACTCGTTTTCTACACTGGTGATTTTGCGTTTGGCGATGTCTGCGGCTTGGGTACAGCTTGCGTTTTTCAGTTTCAGCAGCGTGAACATTTTGGGCAAATCGACGCTTCGCAGAACCGTGCCATGCTGGAGAACGACGCCGCGGGTTATGGCTTGGCTGCTTCCCGAGATTTTCTTGCCCTTAACCGTCATGTTGGGGCAGTTTTTGGCGTCGCCCGTGCTAAAGTCGGCTGCTATTCCGAGAAGCCTTAGCGCTCCTTTTATGGCTTCGTAGATTTTCGCGTAAACAACAGTTATGTCTCCGGTGCCGAACGCTTCGGTTTTGGCGGTTACGCTGTAGGTAACTTCGCCCTCATAGTCGTGATAAACGGTGCCGCCGCCGCTCATCCGCCTGACCACATCGACGCCCAGCCGCCTGCAAGCGTCAAGGTAAACTTCGGCTTCAGGGTTCTGGTTCTTGCCAACGCTCACGGCGGAGGGCTGCCAACGGTAAAAACGCAGGGTGTTCGGCACCTGTTCTTCGATTCGGGCAGTCAGGATTGCCTCGTCAATCGCCATGTTCATGAATGCGTTGCTAGTTTGCAACGATATTAACCGCCAGATATCCATGATCTTCGAAGCCTTTCTTGAATGAAATTGCGTTTTGCCTAAAAACCTTGTGCGAACAGTAAAGATTTTGATGGAGATAAATTCATATTCAAGCTTAGATTAAGGTATGGCGAGGGTTACTGCATGGTTGCTCGTAAATTCACCGTTTTGCTTGAACCTGCCGAGGAAGGCGGTTTCGTCGTAAAGTGCGTAGAGCTTCCAGTTGCAAGTCAAGGGGAAAACAAGAAAGAAGCCTTAAGCAACATCAAGGAAGCCATCGAGGGTTATCTTGAGGTTAAAGCTGAGCTTCTTGACCGTAAAACTAAGGGTGAAAAGGCTGAAGTAATTGTCGAAGCTCCCTCTGCTCTCATGGCGTGAAGTCGTCAAAGCTCTAAGAAAAGCTGGCTTCCAAATAGAGCGACAAAGAGGCAGCCATTTAATTCTTGTCAAAGATGAATTAATAGTACCTGTTCCTAAGCAGAAACAACTGAAGAGAGGGCTGCTTATGGCAATTATAGAAGAGGCTGGTTTAACAAAGGAAGAATTCCAAAAGCTTCTAAAATAGGCTGACAGCACCACAGATAAAGGCTTAAAACCTGAACTTGCATTTTAAAGGGCAAGAGGCAAAGTAATTGAAGGTTATCTGTGGTCCAGCGTCTAAAGAGCTTGCTGAGCGGGTTTCAGCGTTAACTGGCTTTGGAAACGTTCCCGTATCACCTAAGATTTTTCCAGACGGGGAATCTTACGTCCGATTGGAAGGCAATGTGCAGGGCGAAAACGTTGCGATTGTGCAAACCACGTGCCCTCCTGCTCAGGATGGGCGGCTTTTCCAGTTGGCGTTCATGGCTGACGCGGCAAAGCGCGGCGGCGCCAAGAAAGTCACGGCTGTTGTGCCGTATTTGGCTTATGCTCGTCAGGACAAGATGTTCCTTGCAGGCGAAGGCATCAGCGTTGAAACCGTGGCGCGAATGCTCAAAGCCGCGGGAATCGACGAGCTCTTAACCGTTAACATTCACTCGGAACCCGCTCTCAAGCAGTTTCCGTTTCCAGCCAAAACCCTAAGCGCAATACCGCTGCTCGCCGAGCATTTTGTGCAAAAGGGCTACGGGGGCGCGTTCGCTCTTTCCCCCGACAAGGGCGCCATGTACATTGCCGCACAGGCGCAGAAGGTTTTAGGCGGCGAAGCTGGACACCTGGACAAGCACCGTGACCGATACACGGGGCAAACAGTGCAGACGGCTGAGGGCTTAAACGTAAAGGGTCAAACCGTCATAATCTTCGACGACATCATCAGCACAGGCGGCACCATCGTGGGGGCAGCAAAAATCCTCCGTGAACAAGGAGCCAAACACGTTTTCTGCGCTTGCGTGCACGGCTTGCTCATCGGCGACGCTGAAAAACGCATTCTTGACGCGGGCGTCGAGGAAATCGTGGGCACCGACAGCGTACCGGGAAGCGTCAGCAAGGTTTCGTTGGCGCCGCTACTCAGCCAGGAACTTAAGGCGCAAAACTAGTGGCAAAAATCTTTTTTCTCTTGTCAGGCGAAAGCGAGTCGCTTCCCGCAGCGGAAGTTAAGGCGATACTGGAAGCCGAAGGCTACGGCTACGAGAACCCCCAAGTTTTGGACCAGACCCTGCGTTTGGAAGCAGAGGTTGGCTGCGTCAAGGCTGTGCAGGTGCGAGCCGCTTTTACCAGGCTGTGCGCCCTTGAGGTTTTCACTTCAGAAGCGACAGAAACCGCCGCCATCGAAGCCGCGAGCAACGCCGACCTCCAAGCCGTCCTGAAAGCGGGCGAAAGCTTTTCGGTGCGGATTAACCGCATAAAAAACTACGCTGACCAAGCCATCAACACCATGCGGCTGGAGGGCAAACTGGGCAAAGCGATACTTACGAGTGCTCCCGAAGCCAAAGTAAACTTGAAGTGCCCAGACAAAACCTTCATCGGCATAGTCACCGAGGAAAAACTTGTCTTCGGCTTAAAACTCACTGAAATCCAGAGCCGAACCTTCTCCGAGCGCAGACCACGCAAAAAACCCTTCTTCCACCCGTCAGCCATGCCTTCTAAGCTTGCCCGCTGCATGGTGAATCTGGCGCATGCGAAAGCGGAGAGCCTTCTGCTTGACCCGTTCTGCGGCACAGGAACTTCGCTTATTGAAGCCACCTACATCGGCTGCCACGCGGTGGGCGTTGATGCCCAGAAACGAATGATTATGGGAACAAGAAAAAACCTGCATTTCTTCAACATCGCTGCCGAAGGACTGGTTCTAGCTGACGCCCGCCAACTACCCCTCACAAAGGTTGACTGCGTGGTCACCGACCCGCCGTATGGCCGCTCATCAAGCACTCTCAAGTCGACAACTAAGCAACTGGTGAAAGAAGTCTTGGCTTCAACGCATGGCCTGCTGGGGGTGGGGCAACGGATTTGTATTGCTTCTCCTAAAACATTAAACATTAAAGCGTTAGGCGTCGCCTTGGGCTACAGGCATGTAGAATCCCACTTCGCCTACGTGCACAGAACCTTAACAAGGGAAATCGCAGTGTTCGAAAAGGTGCAAAACAAGTGAGTCTCCGCGTGGTCTTCCTGGGAACAAGCGGCAGCGTGCCAACATTGAAGCGGAGCTTGCCGTCAGTGGTTATCGACTGCCCACGCCAACTCTGGATGTTTGACTGTGGAGAAAACACTCAGCGGCAGATGATGCAGTCAAAAGTAAGCTTCCACAAAAAACTAAAAGTCTTCCTGACCCACCTGCACGGCGACCACGTACTCGGGTTGCCCGGCGTTTTGCAGACGATGGCGCTGATGGACCGCAAAGAACCCGTACAGGTTTACGGACCAGTGGGAATCAAGGATTTTCTTGTCTGCACCAAAGAAACACTCAATTTCGGCTTAACCTTCCCAGTGGAAATCAACGAAATCCTAAGCGAAGGCACCCTCGTGGACGAGGAACACTACAGCCTCGTCGCAGCCAAGTCAAACCACGCCGTTGAAAGCTACGCTTACGCTTTTGTTGAAAAGCCGCGTCCGGGAAGGTTCTACCCGAAAAAAGCCCAAGCGCTCGGGATTCCAGTCGGCGAAATGTGGTCAAAGCTTCAAAGCGGCAACACAATAAAGCTTCCAGACGGCAAAGTTGTGAAACCAAGCGATGTGATGGGTCCACCTCGGTCGGGACGCAAAATCGTCTACACGGGCGACACGGGACCTTTCGACGGGTTTGCCGAGTTTGCGGCTGACGCTGACCTAGTGATTCACGAGAGCACCTTTGACGATACCTTGGCGGAGAAAGCCGCGTTGGATGGTCATTCGACTCCTAGCCAAGCTGCGGCGGATGCGAAGGCGGCTGGGGCTAAGCAACTGGTTTTGACACATATCAGCGCAAGGTACCCTGACGCCACGCTGCTGCTTGAGCAGGCAAAAAAGGTCTTTGCCAACACGTTGGTGGCTGAGGATTTCATGGAGCTTGAGCTTCCTCTAAAGGAAAGCTAGCCTATGAGTTGCTGCAGTTTCCGAACTGTGTCGGGAACGTTTGTTATGGATTCGATGATTATGGTTTTGTCGTAACCCATTTTGGTTATGGTTTCCTGGAACCAGTCGTAGTCAATTTTGCCTTTGCCTATGCCAAGGTGCTGGTCGTCTGAGCCGTCGTTGTCGCTGGCGTGGATATGCACGATTTTGTCGGCTAGCAGGTTGAAGAACGGCTGTATTTGTCCTTCGAGGTTGGCGTGGCCAAGGTCAAAGGCGATTCCTATTGGAAGGTTGGTTTCTCGGTAGAAACGGGCGAATTCTTCAGGTTTGCTCATGAAAAAGTAGTATTTCGCTGGAAGGTTCTCCAAAGCCGCGTTTAAGCCATACTCTTCCGACGTCTTGTAGAGTTCTTGGAGGCTCAGACAGTTTTGTTTCCAGTCTGCCCCCGGGTAAAATTGGCTTATGCCTGTTTTTGAGCCTGGATGGAAAACCCAGATTTTAGCGTCCATTTCGTTCGCGTAAGCCATGGATTGCCTGAGCCGCTTCATCGAGGCTGCCAAGATGGTTTTGGATGGCGAGGCGATGTTGATGTCGGCGAAGGGCGCGTGCAGGGAGTACTGCAGGTCGTAGGATTTGGCTGCTTCTTTGAGGGCTTGGACGCGTTTCTTGTCAAGTTCATGGGTGCCGTCGTCAACGATTTCGATGTAACGGGTTCCCATTGTGCCTAAGCGTTTAACCATCCGATTGAACGGCTCGCCCAGGCAGTAGAGCATTGAAACCCCAACTTTAGCCTTAGACATACTTTTAACCTCAAGTTTTCAACGGAATAATTGCTCCGTTAAGAGGTAGAACTGCTTAAAAACTTAATCCAAGCAATCGGTCAAAAGATTCAGGGAAACAGTTTCCTTCCCCACTGCCTTTGGCTGTAAGCGGCTGCCCGGGTGGTTTTGTACTGTACGTCTCTGACGCCGAGCGCTATTTCCGCGAATTCCTTAATGGTCGTGTGCTGAAAATCCCATGTTGGGGCGCCGTAGCGAAGGCCGCTGCACATTGCGTCGCCGTAAACGTAGAATCGTAACCCGCGGTAGTCGTAGGCTGCCTGGTTTGGTTCGCCGTATTTCGGTTCGGTGAGCACTTTAAAGGGCCAGATTTTGCAGGCTTCAGGCTTCATGTTCTGGAGTCCGCAGTAGTAGTTGTTTGCGTCGTTGCAGAGGAAAGCGCAGCTGCCGTCGTCTACCCGCTTGATGAAGAAGCGGTCTAAACCTGAAATGGTGGTTTCAACACCGAAGGTTTTCGTGAGCCGCAGCCACTCGGGGAAGCTTAAGACCACGCTGTAGAGTTTGCAGCAGTAGCCGCATGCTTTGCAGTGCCAGTCAGCTATGTTTCGCCACGGAACAAACTGCATTTGTAAGTTACACTCTAATAAGCTCAGGAAGTGGGTGTCTAAAAATGTTTTTCCCGTGGGCAACGGCGTTTTGCGAAAAAGCTATGGCTTTCGGTAAAGGTAGATCGTGTGTGACGGGTAGCCTAGCTGCGGGTTTTCAACGAAGTTCTCAACCTTCTCAGGGCGCCAACCGATGATCTCGTAGTCATGCGACACAACCCGTGCGCCCTTCTTGAGGTCGCTGTCGAGTTTCGGCCTGATTTTCTCGTTTGCACTCGTCGTCAAGTACAGGTAAACCACGTCGGCTTCGGTCAGGTTAACGTTGAACATGTCACCGTTCACGATGGTTACCCTGTCTTCCAAGCCGTTCTCATGGATTATTCCCAAGGCTTTCTTCGCCAAGTCCTCGCGAAGCTCGACGCCGACGCCTCGGGCGCCGAAGGTTTTTGCGGCCATAATTACGGTTCTTCCGTCGCCTGAGCCCAGGTCGAACAAGACTTCGCCAGCTTTCAAGTCAGCCAGCTTAAGCATGTACTCTACAACGGTGTTTGGGCTTGGAACAAAAGGCGCGATAAACATGTTTTGGGTTTCACCTGTTCAAGAAATTTTTTGTTTTCATGCCACGTACCCGTCCTTCTTCGGGAGCGGTCTTCTTGCCTCGCCGCATTTTACGCAGCTTTGAGCGCACAGTTCAAGGTATTTTTCTTCGTCCGCGGAGCCGATTGCGTTTGACGCTTTCAGGCAGAGTTCGCTTGGTTCACTGCAGCCTTCTTCTTTGCATAGTTTTGAAATGAACTGGCAAACTTCTCTTACATCGCTGGGCTCCAGAACGGCTCTGTTGGTGCGCACGAGCAGGCAGAGTTCCCGCGCCATGACGCATGTTTTCACGTATTTGATGCGTTCAAGAACTTCGTTGCGTAAATTCTTACGGCTTATTTCCACGCTTTTATTCCCCTTTGTGTCAGTATGGGCAATGTAACCAAAATGAAGAGTCTTTACACTTAAATAGTTGCTGTTACTCAACGTTAAGAACCAAGATTTTTTCTGAAACACAAAACATTCTTCTTGCAGCCTACTGCGTCATCGAAAACAACATGATTCTTCAAAGCCATTGTTGTTGATGTTGTTGTTGATGATACAAAGCTTTTCCACCAGAAAACCAAGAGGTCCAAGGGAGCGCAGCAGCTACTTCTCACCAATGATTTCACAGGTGCATCTTTCAAAATCTCTTGCTCAGCGACTTACGTTCGGCTTCCATGACTAACTCGTAGAAACGGTCTGAAAGCTTCGGCTCCTTAGCAAGAACATCAGCTACGTCAGCCGTGTAAACTCGCCTGGCGCTCAAGGCGACCGCCGCCGCCTTGCCGTACTTTTCAATCAACTCTGCGGTCTGCCTCGCCCGCAACTGCAGTTTCTCCTCGTCCTTCGCCAAGCGCCCCTTCTTCTCAATCAGCGGCAAAGCCTTCTCCTCCTCGACTTTCAGCAAACCCAACGCGTAGGAGCCGCAGCGAGGGCATTTCGGTTTGTCAGGCAGGTCTTTGATGCGGATGGTTTCCATGTAGTCCCAGCAGTTTGTGCACACGAAGTTGCCTGTCTCGTTCAGCAGTCTGGCTTTAGCCGCGGCAATGAGCACTGCACGCATCTTCTCAGGCGGGATAAGGTCAGTTTTCATGCTTACCCGTTCGATTCCGACTCGAGCAACAGGAGTCGCGTTGCCGCCTGTCTCAACAAACTGCAGGCTTACTTCTCCACTGCGAATCCTGCCAAGCGCGTTTACAAGCCCGTCTGCGTCGAGGTCCTTGCTGAAAACTTCTTTCAAGCCTTCCTCGTAAATCAGGGTGCCCTCGAAGCTTGATATCAGCTTCTGGATGCTGACGTTGCTGAAGTCAGCCCACTTCTTCAACGCGCCAAAACGCCTCGCAACCTGAATCACACGGCGCTTGAACAAACCCGTCTTCACGGTTGACCGTGTAAGCGTGGCTTTAACTGCTTGGTCGCTCATGCTTTTCAATTCGTCGAAGACTTCCAAGAGCCTCTGGGCGCTCATGCTGCCCATGGTTTGGACAAAAATTCGGTAAGGGTCATGCTGAACAACGATGCCGCGTCCGAGCTTGTCAGACAGGACTTCCCCCAAGAACTGTGCCAACGCGCGGTTAATCAAAGAGCCAAAGTTAGAGTGCAGGATAACGAATTCGCCCCAATCCTCAACGACAATCCGCCGTGGCGTAGGAACCGCGAAGCCAGAGTTCACCTGCTCCACCGTCTCCGCTAAGGCACGGGAAATCGTCTCTTTGTCCGCTGGGTAACGTTCGCATAGAAGAACACTTACCTCTTCTGGCGAAAGTCCCGCATGCATTTTTTCCTCGACGAAGCCGCGGATCTCCGCCAGTTCCTGCGCTATCTCGTAGGGCACGGGGATTTCTTCGCCGATCCAGCTCGGAATTGAGCCCGTCGGGTCGTCAACTGGGCGCACGTAAACCTTGTCTTCCGTGGCGTGCATGATTTGCCATGGGCTTCCGCGTATGATGAATTTTGTTCCAGGCTTGCCGTATTCTGCCATGAACGCTTCGTCCAGGACGCCGATTGATGTGTCGGTTGATTCGTCGATGACGAGGAACTGTTTTTCCTCAGGAATCATTGACAAGTTGTCGAAGTAGTACTCGAACAGAGCCTTGGACCGCTGAGGCTTAAGCGCAACCTGGTCTTCAAAGCTGACCCAGGCTAACCGTGGAAAACGCTCATGCATGTACTTGAAGGCTTTGCTGACGTCTTCCAAAGTCAGGTTCTGGAAGGGCGCCGCGTTCCGCGCTAACTCTAAAACCTCGTTGAATTCTAGTCGCCTGGTCTTGAGCATTAACCCTGCGATCTGATGGACCAGAACATCGTAGGGCTTGTCGGGTATTTCAACGGGCTCCAACTGTTCGTTGAGGGCTCTGCGGGCGATGGCTAAGGCTTCAAGCGTGTCGTCTGAGTCCATGCCTATGATTACGCCTTCGGCGACCTGACCGTAAGTGTGTCCTGCACGCCCGACCCGCTGGATAAGACGGGTAACCTGTCTCGGGCTCATGTACTGGATGACGAGGTCTATGCGTCCCACGTCGATGCCGAGTTCGAGGCTGCTGGTCGCGATTAAACCCTTGAGTTCGCCGCGTTTCAAGCCTGTCTCCGCCGTTATCCTCGACAGCTTAGCCAACGAGCCATGGTGGATCGATATGGGAAAGTCGATGTCCCAGACTTTGAAGCGTGACGCTAAAACCTCGGATATCGAGCGCGTGTTGGTGAAGAGCAGCACGGATTTGCGTCTGCTCATGTAGTCGCGGATGATGCGCAGTCTAGCGGCGACTTCGGGGTGCGTGTAGATTTTGGCTGCGAACCTCACGTCTTCCTCGGTTGGCTTGGGGTAGATCACTTGAAGCTTTACCATTTTGGCGACGGGGACGCGAATGATTTCGACTGGGCGCTTGGTGCCGACGAGGAACTGGGCGACTTTGTCTGGGCTGCCGATGGTGGCGGATAAACCGATCATCTGGAAGCCTTTCCCAATCAGGTTTCTCACCCGCTCCAGCGCCAGGGAAAGTTGGCTTCCCCGTTTGCTGTCGGCTAACTCGTGGACTTCGTCGATGATTACCCACCTTAGGCTTTGCAGGTGCTGCCGCAGAATCCAGCCTGAAAGTATGGCTTGCAGCGTTTCAGGGGTTGTTATGAGGATGTCGGGTGGGCTTCGGGACTGTCGCATCCGCTCTTTGGTTTCGGTGTCTCCGTGGCGAACTGCGAGTTTAATGTCTAGGCTATTGCACCACCACTGGAGGCGTTCAAGAAGGTCCCTGTTCAGGGCACGAAGCGGCGTGATGTACAGGACTTTTATGCCTGGAGTTTTAGGCTCCCGAAGAAGCATACTTAACACGGGCAAAAAAGCGGCTTCCGTTTTTCCCGTGGCTGTGGGCGAAATGAGCAGCACGTTTTTGCCTTCGAGTATTTTCGGGATGGTTTTCTCTTGGGGCTCGGTCGGTTTAGAGAATCCTTTCTGTTCAACGAGCCTGCGCACTGGCTTTACCAGCATGTCGAAAGCGTTTTCAGAAGTTGCCTGCAATAACTTTGGAGCCTCAGGTGATAAGCAGGAGCCGAGTATTTAAAAAATGTTGTAGCCTCTGACGCATCGGACCTGTTTTTAGCGTGTTTGAGCAGGGCTTTTTTGACTGTTTGAATTTGGGTTCGAAAACAATTTCTGCTCAGGTGAATGTTTTTTGGGTTTTGTCATGAATTGGAAAAACTTTAAAAGCAAAATCCATTGACGCTTACTATGTAAGCCGTTTGTGGCTTACTGGATGGAGCGAAAATGACCCTCAGCCTCGGGTACCTAACGCCCAAGCAGAAAACCATCTGGGACCTCAAAAGCCGCGGACTCCAAGAAGCCCACATCGCAAGAAAACTAAACGTCACCCGGCAAACCGTCCACAAAGCAATAGACATAGCCAACCTGAAAATCGGCGAAGCCCTAGAGGAAACGGCAAAAATCAACAAGATTGAAACCCAAAGAATCGACCCGGACAAAGGCTACCTCCTCGGCTACAGCAGCCACTTCAAAACCCAAGCGTTCATCACCTTCTCAGCCAAAAACGGCGTCCAAGTCTGGTACAAACACGAAGGCGACTGCGAAAAATGCAGCCAACTCGAAACGTGCAGAGAGGCTTTGCTGGCGGAAGCCAAAGACCGCAACTTCCTGCTTCTGGACGACACGAGCAAGATTTCGCCATCCAAACTCGCAGAAGCCCTAATATCAAAAATAACAGGTGAATAAACATGGGTTTGCGACAACGGTTTAGAGCTTTTAAGAATTGGTGTCCTCAACCGCCTAACCCAGTCAGTTCAAAACTTAAACGGTACTCTGCGCCGCCAAACTATCTGGACAAGCAGGTTAGAAATAAGTGGGGTTACTTGCCCGTAGCTGAAGGATGTTTTCTAATCTTTGCGGCAATAGCCATATTGATGCTTGAATTACAAACCAACAATAGCAATTACTCCAATTACACCGTTTTTTACAAATTTTGGATTCCAATTATTTCTCTCTGTCTCATTGCAGGCGCGTTTTCTGTGGTCATCGGAGTAGCATACTTAAGAAGAATCAGAAACAGATGGAGTTACGCCTCAATAACTGCCGGGTTCAGCTTAATCGCCATTGAAGCGTATAAGTTGGCTGCTACTTTAGAGGGCACATACGAACAGTTTGGAATAGGCTGGAGCGATTTCCAACAAAATTGGGCACCTTACTTCTTTTCTGGCTTAATGGCAGCGTGTTTTCTAATAGTCTTAGGAATAATCCTTGGTTTAAAAGTCAGAAACAAACTTGGCTATGTCACAATAACTGGCGGGTTAGCCGTAATGCTTGTTGGAGCATCCATACTAGCCGCGAATTTAGCTACCAGCCTCAATTACTATCCCCCGAACTACTACTTCAGTTTACAGGTAGCTTGGAACACAACAATTTCCGATTTTCTAATAGTCGGCGCGTTAATTGTAGCCGTCGGAATAGTGTACTTAGCGAGAGACAGAAACAGAAAGCTGTTCTCAGCCTCAAAGGACATTTCTCAGCCAATTTCAGGTGAATGAAATGGGAATGCACAAACGATTTAGTGATTTTAGGGATTGGTGCCCGCAACCGCCTGAGGGGTAGAATTGTCCAAGAAAAATAAAGAAACAATCTTTCGGTTTTTTACCAGCCGTGCTTAATCGTTGCTGCGGTTTGAGGATGCTTGTTTTTCTTTTCTTTTTTCGCCTTATTGAACCTGTTGATTTCAACCACGCAGCCTTTTACGTTGACCCAGTGCGTCAGGTTCAGCCCTTTGCTGCTGACAAACTTGTTTACCATCCGCTGCAACTCGAAGGTTGAAACTTCCGCTCCTTTTAACGCCAAACCATACTGGTCTATGGAGGAATTCAATTTGTAGTGCTTGTTCAGAAAGTTGGCGAGGCTCTCTTTCTCGTCGTCCAAATCGTTCACATCAACTCTAACGGGGCTCTTGGACATTGAATGGTCCTCTCTCAATTTGTAATGGCTAATGTCCATCTATAAAAAACTACCGACATAGCATCCCACACTAACATTTTTCGGAGCCAAAACCCTGAACGATTCGATGCACCGTCAACTTTAACTTATAAGGCACGTCAAATCTAAGACACAGCGAAAGGTGACGTCGGTGAAGAAAACCAAGATTTTATGCACGGTTGGACCCGCAAGCTTTTCCAAGCAAGTTATCGAAAAAATGTTTCATGCAGGAATGAACGGCGTCAGAATAAACACTGCTTATGGAGACCTCGCCCAGTACCAGTCGGTGATTGAAACCGTTCGCGAAGTCGCAGACATCCCAGTGATGGTTGACGTCAAAGGACCCGAAATCAGAATCAGGGCACGCCAACCGAAAACCCTCGGCAAAGGAGAAATCTTGGAAGTCGGCTTTAACGGTGAACCCGTCTGTTTTAATCATGACTTGTACGGTGAAATGGCTGTCGGCGACTTGGTCCTGATTGACAACGCAAAAATCCGATCGCATGTGGTTGAAAAAGCTGATGGTAAACTGCGGTTAAAAGTGGTAAACGGCGGCACGATAGAAGACGGAAAAGGAGTCAACATACCTAACAAGCACCTCACGGTGCCGACCCTCTGTGAACGTGACTTGGAAATCCTAAAGCTATGCAAAAAGCTTGATGTTGAATACGTCGCGCTTTCGTTCACGAGAAACGCCAAAGACGTGGAAAACCTTTCTCAAACGCACAAGTTTGAAGGCGGGGTGGTGGCGAAGATTGAGAACTCTGAGGGCGTTGCGAACGCCGAAGAAATCTTGGAAGCCGCTGGCGGGATAATGGTTGCAAGAGGAGACATGGGAATCGAGATTGAACCCGAAAAGGTTCCTCTTATCCAGAAGTCCCTCATAAAACTGTGCAACCAGAAAGGCAAGCTTGTTGTAACGGCTACTGAGATGCTTGAATCGATGATTCATCAGCCCTGCCCAACAAGAGCCGAAGTAAGCGACGTTGCAAACGCGATTCTAGACGGGTCCGACGCAGTAATGCTTTCAGGCGAAACCGCGATGGGCGAGTACCCTGTGGAAGCCGTTAGGATGATGACTCGGATAGCGAACGAAACTGAGAAAGCCGTGAAAAGCAACGTTGAAGACTCCGCCTACGTTAACATTTCTGACACGATAAGCAGGGCGATTCAGCGGATTTGCCTTAGCATGCCTGTCCACAAAGTCGTAACCTTGACCAGGTCAGGCTACACGGCGCGGATGATAGCTCGCTTTAAGGTAGCGCAGCCGATAATTGCCGTGACCACTGATGTGATGGTGAAGAGGCAGCTGGAACTCATTTTCGGCGTTGAACCAGTCCTGATAAACTACCTTGAGGAGAAAGATCGAATTGCTTATGTCGGCAACGAACTTTGCGCTATGGGTCGGATGGGCGAGAAAGAAACGGTTTTGTTTACGGCGGGTGTGAGGACAACAATGAAGCATGCAAGCAACTCGATTGAAATTCACAAGGTGGAGGATCTCAAGGAGTTTTCTTCTTCCTGAAAGCGGCGCGTCTCAGGTTGGCTGCCACGGCTTAGCTCATAAATCGGAATTGACTGGATCATTGGGCTTAGCCAAGGAAGGAACCGCACGTTTAGACAAAAACCTGTCTAAACGCGACGTTTAACTGTGAAATATCCATTCGAAAACAATGGAAAGTTTTTTATTCTTTCGTGCGAAAGCATGGAAGCGGTAATACGGAGGAAAATGAAATGGCTAAATGTCCAAAATGCGGAACTGAAGTAGCTAAGCCAAAGAAAACGTGGAAAATGGCGGGTCGTCCAGATAAAGCTGGAAAACGCATGCAACTCGAAATCGGACTTTACGAGTGCCCGAAATGCAGCAAAGTCTTCCGCGAAGTTTTAAGCAAAAAGAAAATTTAATTCTGCAACCATTGATAGTTGCATTACCCGTCCTCTTTTATTTTTTCTTTATTTTGAAAGGTAACTTTAAAGCGTAGAAGCCAATATTGAAAAGGAACACGTACCGTGGCGGAGGCAAGAAAGGCTTGAGCAGTCTGAAACAGTGGTGGAAAAACGATTACTTCAAAACTGTCGTCGCTGTGGTGCTGATTGTCGCAGTTGTTCTGGGTTTCCTGTTCGGGTTGCAGATGCTCCTCCACACGCCTTATCCCGCGTTGACTGTTGAAAGCGGCAGCATGAGCATCCCCTACGACGGCGCCGACAACCTTTTGTTAAGCTTGCAGCATCCGTTTGGACGCACGTTAAGCATAGGCGACATCATCTTCGTGCAGGGAGTAAACCCTAAAGATTTAAACACCAACTACCCGAACAGCGACATCATCGTTTTCCACAACCCATACGACCCGAGCATGCTTATCGTACACCGAATCATAGCCGTCCACGACGTTAACGGCACACTGTACTTCGAAACCAAAGGCGACGGCAACGGGAATCCTTGGCCGCAAACGCCGACTTCAGGCTTTGACGAGTGGGACGCCACTAACCCGCCGGGAGTTCCAGCGAGCGATGTTGTGGGCAAGGTGGTTATGCGTATTCCATGGTTCGGCTGGGTGACGCTTTTCATGAAGAATAGCCCATGGGGTTTGCCGGTGGTTATCGCGATTATCATGTTGCTTGTAATTGTTGAATTCGTCGTTCCCCTCCTGAGAGAGAAAAAACCTGAACAACAGAATCAGAGTCAACAGCAGCCACAGATGTCTTTATAAAGCCAGTTTTTGATAATGGAAGATTAAGGGCGGTTAAAAAAGAGGGAATCTATTGCCGAAAGTTAAAGCCACAATAAGCGTAGAAAACGTCGTCGCTTCTGCAACGCTGAACCAGAAAGTCGACTTAAACGCAGTCGTCAAAGGCTACCCAGGAGTTGAATATCGCCCCGAACAGTTCCCAGGCTTAGTTTTCCGTTTGAAACGCCCAAAAACTGCCACGTTGATTTTTAGTTCTGGAAAGATGGTTTGCACAGGCGCCAAATCGGAGAAGGAAGCACGCAGCGCAGTTATGAAGGTTGTTAAGGAGCTTAAGAAGGGCGGCATCATAATCATAAGCAAGCCTGAACTTAAGATACAGAACATTGTGGCTTCAGGCGGACTCGGCGGCATGATTGACTTGGAGAAGGCTGCTTACACGCTTGGGCACGCAATGTACGAGCCAGAGCAGTTTCCAGGCTTGATTTACCGAATGGCAGAGCCGAAAGTCGTGATTCTTCTTTTCGCCAGCGGAAAACTCGTCTGCACCGGCGCCAAAAAAGAGGAAGACGTCTACGTCGCCGTGGAAAAATTGCATGCGCTGCTTGAAGAAACCAGCCTGATATTCTACGAGTAAAAATGGGTGTTTACTGTTTTTTTACCTGTTTCTGGATTATTTTTAGGCTCTCCTCATCCATGACGCCTGAATCGTACAGCACGTTTGCTATCTCACTGATTTTCAGCACCGAATGAAGCTTGATTCCGCTTTTTTCAAGCTGCCCGCCCGCGCCTTCTTCACGATCAAGGAACACAACAGCGTCAGTTACAACCCCTCCTTCAGCTCGGACGGCGTCAGCGGCTTTTTTAAGCGTTAACCCAGTTGTGACCAAGTCGTCGATCAACAGAACCCTCTCTCCCGTCACCAGGACGCCTTCAACCCGTCGTTCCCTGCCGCGGAGGCGAACGCCCTTGCGCAGGTAGAGGAAGGGTTTTTTGAGGTTGTAGGCAACTTGAGACGCAAAAATGATGCCTGTTAAGGGTACACCGGCTATTCGGTCAAAGTTTTTCACGCCGATCTGGCTGCTGATGAACTGGTCGCTGAAGTCGCAGATTTCTCGGAAGGCATCTGGGAAACTTGGGATCACGCGCAGGTTAACGTAGTAGGGGCTTGCTTTTCCACTTGAAAGCTTGAAAACCCCGAATTGTATCGCGTCAAGCTTGAAAAGTATGTTTGCCATTTCATCTTTCTTTTCTTGAGCCTTTTTAACTGTCAAGTTTTTTCACTTCCCTTTTCGAAACCTGATAAATCTTGTTTTGTTCAGGAACCAAGCACAATGTTCTAGGCAGCTCCTTCTTAATTATCTTAGCGAACTCAGTTTGGCTTGCCGCGGACGCCGTGTGATAAGGAACCGCAAGCCCTGGCTTAGTTAACCGCGCTATTTCGAAGCCTGTCTGCGGCGTAGCGCTTGGAGCAATGCCGACCGTGCAGAAGACCACATCGAACTTTTCTTTCAAACCCATGGCTACCAGCTCTGGAAAGGGCAAGCTGTCTGCGGTGTGGTACACTTTGACGCCGTCTTCGCTGGTTATGATGTAGGTTACGGGCGCCTCGGCGGGGTGGTTGCACTTCTCCGTTTTGACTGAGACTTCGCCGATTTTGGTTTCTGCGCCTGGCTTTGTTTCCTGCAGTTTATCAACAGGCACGACATTGCGGAGTTTTCTGGCTGAGGCTAAGTCAGCTATGATTGGGCAACCGTTTTCTTTCTGTACTTCCGCTATCAGCCGCGGGTCAAGGTGGTCGTAGTGCTCATGCGTTATGAGAATCGCGTCCACGTTTACGAGACTTTTAGCCTTGACGTCAACAGGGTCGACGACGAGCGTTTTGCTCGGGGTCTTCAAAAGCACTCCAGCGTACTGATTAAGCCAAGTGAATAGTACGGTGTTTTTCTCGGGTGTTCTTTGGATTGGCACGGCTTGATTCCTCAGAATGATTATGTAAGAGGCGTTTTAAAGAAGGTTGCGTTAACCAACCGTTGGGTCGAAGCGTTGACCATGCGGAAAAAGCAAATTCCTATTCGTTTCTGAACCTTTGCCTGTACAAGTCGTAGTCTGGCAGGATGCGCTCGTAGTCTTTGCACATCAGCGGCGAGGAAATTATGAAGTCGGCTGAGGCTCGGTTGCAAGCTATGGGAATGTTCCACAGGGCGGCTACCCGAAGGAGCGCTTTAACGTCAGGGTCATGAGGAAGCTGCTCCAACGGGTCCCAGAAGAAGATGAGGAAGTTGATTTCGCCCTCCGCGATGCGTGCCCCAATCTGCTGGTCGCCGCCTAAGGGTCCGCTTTCGAGAACCGTGATTTTTAAGCCCAGCTCCTTCTCGATGAGTTTGCCAGTTGTTCCCGTGGCGTAAAGCACATGCTGCCTCAGCGTGTCAACGTTGTATTTTGCCCACTCCAGCATGTCTTCTTTCTTGTTGTCGTGAGCGATAAGCGCAATCTTCTTTTTAGCCGATATCACAGCTGTTTTTACCATGGCTCTATGTTCTCCTGATGGCTTCAGCATGAAAAGAATGCTTAATAATTGTTCCGTTGTTCGACGGGATGGTTGAAGCTGCGTTTTCGGAATAAAGGTTATGTAGTTAACCAGCGGCTAGGAAATAAGCGGGGAGAACTCAGCAGTGGGGTCGCTGAAGAGTTTAGGAGAAGGCTTTCTAGCTGCCACAGGCTTAATCTGGAGCTTTAACATAGCGGCGCTCTTCAGAAGCGGCGACGCTTGGCTTGCCACGCTCTACCTGCTGATTCTGACCATCCCAGTCTCAACCCTGCTGTACCTTAAATTGAAAAACAAGAAATCGCAAGCTACCCTTGAAGGCTGGGAGAAATGGAGAAGCCTGCTTTTCTCGGTTCAGGGAGCCGCCTTAGCCTTCTGGGCTTTTGACATCGTCACGACGTTCTACGCCATCAACGTCACGGGTTTAGCTGTGGAGTTGAACCCGCTTGGCTGGCCGCTTGGAATTTTAGGCGCGTTCGCGTACTATGGGCCCACTATGGTTTTCTCGTATGTTCTTCTGTTCAAAATTAAAGAGGGCGTCGCTTTCTACGGCGCAGTGCCGTTGGCGCTGGTGACTCTTGGCATGGGCGCCATGAACCTTTTGGCTGGTGCACAAAACTTCCAGGTGTTCGTTGACACCGCCGCCCTGGCAGTTGGGGTACGCTTTGGACTGCTGGCGGTTGTCGGCACGGTCTGCTTGATAGTTCCTTTTGCCTTGAAAAAAACAGTAACTCAGCCCAAACCACTTTGCCCTAACGTGTAAAGACTGACGTTCAGAAAAAAGGTTTCAGGCGCTCAAGAACTTCGATAAGTTGGTGACGGATTGACCATCCACGGCGTCGCGAACTGTTTTCGCCGTGTAGCCCTTGAAGCTTAACAGGTTGGCGGCTGAAGCGTAGAGCAGAAGCAGATACTTCTTGACGTCGGCGTGCACGCCTTTCCCGATCAACTGCTCCGCCAGCACCCGCCGATGGTAACGTTTGTTTTCTGAATCCGTAAAGACGAAAGCCAAGTTGTCGCCCGCGTGGACTTCAACGCCCTGTTTAACCAGCTGCTCCGCCGCTATCACCTGGCTCACATGCTGCCTGTAATGCTTCGGGTTCTTTGACATGCGCTTGGTTACGATTAAGTTCCAAACTGGAACCTCGCCGCGGACCAGTTTTTCCCGATAAGCCTTCACCACCCGCAGTGCATCAGGGATTCTCTGCGTAAACTCTGCCGCGTTGCTGGCGGGGGCTAAGGCGCTGATCATTTCCATCTGAAGATCGTAGATGAACCGTGGCGTATCGCTTCGGCGCACCTCTAAGCCTCTGACCTTAAGCTTGCCATTGTCCATGACTCCGTAATAGCGGTTTAAGACGCCGACGCGTGGGTGCATGGTGGAAGGCAAGAAAACAATCCATTTGTAGTGACCCCCAAAATTTATTTGAACCCCCACCTCGTCAGTTATCAGCCTGCAGACGCGCTGGTACTCATCCATGGTAGCGTTTTCCTTTTTAAGCCACAGCGAATCCACGATGCCGTGAACAACCTCGAACCCTTCAGCCTCGGCGATGTGCGTTGCTTTAAGGAAGGCTTCTCGGGCGAAAGCGCAGACGCCGATGTGCCCGTCAACCGACCCGAACTTCGCGTTTTTAAACCCCAAGTAGCCGAAGCACGTGACCAGCACCCATTTCAACGCTGTCTGACGTTTATCGTATACTTGTTTGAGTTCCCGATCAGAAGTTTCGTCCCTTAAACGCTTGTAAGTGAGCCGTTTGGTTAACGCCAGCTTCACTGTTTTCGGAACCATGCCGACGCGTTTCGTGCAGATGTGGTAGTTCAAGTCGGGAATCCTGACGGGCGAGTCGGGGCAGCATTTGCAAAGCACCGTTTCGGCTGAAATGTTGTACTTCGCCATTAAGCTCGGGTACATCGAAGAGAAATCCACTTCCCCGATCGAATCATGCAGCCCCATGCGCGGCTCAAAAACTAAACCTCCGCGGTCGCCTACAAGCAGGTCAAGGGCTGATTTGAAGGCTTCAGGAATCTTCTTGTTCCGTGGCAGCAGAATGTCATCTTGCATGGCTTGATAGTACTGGATGGAAGACATGCTTGACCCGATTGAGAACCGCGCCGCCGTATGCAACGGAACCCTGCAGGTCCGCGCTATTTCAAATAAGCCGTCGAAGCCTGATTCCCTCATGATGAACGTGTTGTTTTCGTCAATGTGGATTCTGCCGTACAGCCGAACCGTGCCTGCCCTGTAAAACGTGTGCCCGTACGAAAAGAAGGTTTGACCCGACGCGGTTTTCCGATTGAAAGGCTTGCGGTCCCTGCTTAAAATGAACCCGTCTACAACGCCGTTTGCGGTTGCCCTGTGAATCAGGTAAGGAAAAAGGTACGAGTCGCCTGACTGGGTTAAAACTATGTCGGGGTCTAACTTGTTTACCGCGTAGACAAGCTGCATCAGCTTGGTCGCTTCGTCGCCGTAATCAATCACAAGCTCGTCTTCACCGTCCTGCGTCAGGGTGATGCTGCGGATTTCATCATCGAAATCGGCGACGACGCCCGTTTTAGCAACATCCACCTCAAGCTTTGCCACTCGCAACGGCGGAATCGCGTAGTCTATGCTTTCAACCGAGTCCAAAAGCGTGTAATCCAACCCTGACGGTCCATACTTAACTTCTAAGAAGGCAAGCGGGAACAAGCGGCGGCTGAAAATGTACGAGCGGTCGTCATGAATGTCGCAGTTGTGAAGTTCATAACGCAGGTAATCGCCCATCCGCAAGATTTCAAGCGTTAACCCGCGGATCTGCCTGCAATCCTTCACAGTTATCTCAAGCACCGTGGATTTTTCCGCGTCCGTGGCTTGAGCGTACTTCTGCACGAACCGCAATGACGCGATTTTCTGGTTGTTGTACAGTCGGCTGATTAACGTTTCCAACTCGTCCTTTTTGCCTGAAACGCAGATGCACGGCTGGAACTTGTCGGTTAAGCGGATTCTTTCGCCTTTCTCAGTTATTACCCAGACAGCAACTTTGCCGAAGTCGGAGGGGTAAACGTCAAGCAGCCAGCCTCTAACTGCCCGCGTGTCCGCCAGCTGCATCTAAAGCCTTCTCTAAACGCTTAATCTGCTTCTGCTGCGACACCAAAATCGAGAGAACCATCGGCTCGAAAAGCACGGGTTGAGTAGCGTTGCTTCCAGCTGAAGCGTAGTTTCGGCAGGCATCCATCAAAGCTTCGAAGGCTTCCCTGTCCTCGGTCCGTAGCGCTTTCGCAAAGCCGCTCCACCTGCGGATTTCATCCTCAATCGCCATGCGGTAGGATTCAACCGTCTTGCCCATCAGGCAGACACCTCTTTGAAAACGGATTCTTTCGTGTTCATTCTCTTACTTCTCCCCATTGCTGAAGGGCAGAAAAAAAGCTGTTTAAACATTTAAACCATCAACTCAAACGACATTGCAGAGCAGTAGAGGGTAAACTGAAAGTGAAAGAGAGGCTGAAAATGAAGAAAAACAATCAGTTTAACGAAAAACAAGCAATGGCTAGTTTGATAGCCGTTTTGTCATGACGTAGGCGTTTTCGCCGTCTGAGTAGTACCCGTTTAAGGTTCGGGTTATTTCAAAGCCGAGCTTCTTGTACAGCGAAATAGCCGCGTCGTTGGTGACTCTGACTTCGAGGAAGCACTGTTTAGCCCTGTAGTATTGCATGCCCTCAAGCGCCCTAGTGATGAGTGCCTTGGCGACTCCTTTGCGCCTGTAATTAGGCATAACCGCTATGGACACCACGTGCCCCTTCTTTATCAAGCCGCCGAAACCGTAGTTTGACAAGCCGACCTCGATGCGGCACATGATGTAACCCGCCAGTTCCCCGTTTTCTTCAGCAACAATGAAGGCTTCGGGAAAACGCTGGTGCAAATCAACGAAGAAGAAGTCAGTGTAATTTTCAGGCAAACACACACGGTTTACCTGCATAACATTCTGCAAGTCATCGGGAACGAATTTGCGAAGATTGAAAGTCTGCTGCATTCTTCCGCCTTATCTTAAAGGAGATTTCAACGTTTAAACTTAAAGGTTGCGCTTTAAACAACCGATAACCACATTTTTGACTGCAAAAGCAGAACCGCCTAAGCCTTTGTTTCTTCAGGAGCCTTAAACACTGGCAACGTGTAGCTGCCCTGAGGCATCGCCCAAACCCTGGAGGCTGACCCCGCAATCTTGAACGCTTCGTCCAAAGCGTCGTTCACCGCCCTCGCCGTCTTCAGCTTGAATATGCTTGTCGCGTAATAGTCAGGCAGGGAGGAAACAAGGATGATCTGGTGGTTTTGCAGGGCTTTGAGGAGGTAGTAAGCCTTGTGCCCGCCCAAGACAAAGTTGCGTTTGATTTCGCGTTCAACGTTTTTCAGGTCGCCGAGGCGGCTCATCCAATCGTAGAACACTTGATTCCCGTACCCTTCGGAGCACTCAGCCAGCAAGATTACTACGCCTCCGCGCTTCACCGCGTCTAGACAGTTGTCGAGCCCCTTGTAAGCCTGATAAAGGTTCATGTCCGCTGGGTAGCCGCCTGCGCTTACCACAATGATGTCTGCCCGCCGATCAATCGTCACACGGTACATTTCATCCACCAGCTTCACTGCTTCCATGAACGCCTGCTCCAAGTCTCCCGCAAAGGCTTTCACGACTTCACCCTTCTTGTTCTCAACCACGTTCACGATAAAGTCAACCTTCGCAAGCCGCGCAGCCTCAGTCATGTCGCGGTCCACGGGATTGTTTTCCAAGTTTCCCGTCCTCGCCTCGGCGCTAAGCAGCATCGAGTGGTTTTGCTTGATGCTTTCTTCGCCGCTCACCGCGGGCAAAAGGCTTTTTCTTCCCCCGCCGTAACCCGCATAATAATGAAAACCCACATCACCTAAAAGCACCTTCACGTCCGCCTCAGCGAAAACTCTGTTAACAAACACCTTGTTGCCATGAGTCTTAGTCGTGCCGATGCTCACCAAATCCGCCGCTCGACAATCATGACTGATAGCCTTCACCCGCTTCAACGCTTCCTCACCAATCAGCGCCGCGGCTTCCTCAGGCTTAACCGCGCGGTGAGTCCCGCAGCCGAAGATAACCGTCACGTTCTCGTCTTTAACGCCTGCCAGGTTCAACTCAGCCAACACGGGCAACAGCATCACTTTACTTGGCGCTTTGCGAGTCCCGTCATCGACAACGATGGCTACTTTGCTTTCGGAGCTGGCAATCTCGCATAGACGCTTTGAACCGACGGGAATGGGCTCTTTTAACGCCCGCTCAACTTCAGCTTTGGCGTCTGGAGCGCCTTGGCGGTCGGCAGGCTCAATCGTGCCTAAAAGGTTTCTTGCTGGAACTCGAACGCAAACGTCAGTTTTTCCGTAGGGAAGCCAAACATCAACCATGACGGGTCACGTGTTGGAATGTATCTCGACGTAAGAAGCTATTAAGCCTTATCAAAAAGGGTTCTGGTGCTTCTTTGGGTCATAGAAAGAAGTGGTGCGTGACGGGTGATTTTCTTCTGGGTGGTGCATATCGGGTCACAGAACCATAAGATAAATCAAAACGCCTGTTTCGATAATCAGAGCAATTGTAAGTGCGATAAGGGTTCTGTGAAGTTCTTGGTACTTGAGTTTTGTTTTTTGTGGTTTTTGGTTCATGTGAAAATTCGGTAACTGAAGCAGTTAATCATGTATACAATTAATTAACTACCTCCAACAAAAAGAGAGCCAAAGCAGGCGTTAAAAATTTGAGCATAGAACAATGGCTAGAAAATAATACTGTACAAGCAAGAAGAATCTTGGCAAAACGCTTGCTTGCCAAACTATCGAGAATAACTGTAGCCACGATATTTGATGAGGAATGTGCTGATTGTACACAACAGGCAAAATTGAAAGATTGTTTCATTCCCTTTTTGTCCGACACTGAAAGGATTAAGTTATGTCTAAAACTTTTCTTATTAGGTGTTGTTTATAGTGCTTTACAACCAACTGGTTTCGCTGGTTTAATTACTGCTGAAGTATTTGCAACAATAGAAGGTTTGCATGCTGAGTTTATCAAATGGACACAAGAAAATTGCCCAATTGACAAAAAAGTGGAAGCGGAAAAAGCAGGTGCTTACGTAGCTTGAGAAGCCTTTGCTTTTTCCGATAGGTCTTTTGTCACAACTATTACATGGCTACCAAATTTAGTAATGTGATAAACATCGTCATGTTTTGTAGCCAATTTATGCGCTTGCAAGTCGCGTAAATCTCTGCTCAACGTTTGCGGGTGTATGCCCAAACTCTTTTCTAATTCGTTGAACTTTTGAGGTTTCTTTTCCAAGCTTTCAAGTACTTGCATATGCGTAGGGTTGCCTAAGGTTTTGAACATGTCGGATACGGCAAGGTCGATGCCCTTTGCTGCTGCCTTGGAGTTCTTTTCTAACCAATCTAAACTCATATTCTTCGCCTCCCGAAATACGAGCACTCACATAGTTGTGAGTATCACCTTAAAAAGCTTTGTGGGTAGCAATCCCCAACAATATGCCTGCCCAACAGAGATACGCACTACCGAATTTCGCCTTTTTTAGGCTTTACCAGGTTCTGTCACTGCTTGCATTTTGAATTAGGGTTAACCACTTGTTCTTTCCCTCAATCATTATTCCCCAAGCCTCAGAAGGGGTTTTGCCGTCTAAGGCTTCATGCGGTTTCTGTTAGGCGTATATAGATGTCCCAAATAGGCTTCCCAAGCAGTTTTCCGTCTTCTCGCCAACGAGTTTCCAACCAGCAAAACTACAATTCAAGCCCTAAACCAAAAAAGCAGTCCAAAACAAGCCCTGACTGGAACCCGATTACCTACAGGGGTCTCTACTATTTGTGGCAAAATTCAACCACAAAAAGCGCCACCCATCAACGCAAGCGAGAGGGGAGGGGGTCTAGTATTTGTGACCAAAAACCATCACAAATATGGGTCTTTGCTAAATGGATTTATTAGTGTTTCACTGCAACATAGGTATTAAATCGGGAAAAGGAATCTTTCCTACTGAGGAACCAAACGTGCGGTCACGTATGAGCGTGTTCAAAGACGAGTCTAAGCTTGACATAAACTACGTTCCGCAGAGGCTGCCTCACAGGGAAACCGAACAGCGACTGCTGACGGAGTTCTTCAGCTTCATCACCCGCTGCCCAGAACGAATGGCACAGCGAGTAATCATAACAGGCGACGTGGGAACAGGCAAAACCGTCCTCGCCCAACACTTCGGCGCCGCCATCACCTCAGAAGCCAACCGCAGAGGCATAAAGTTCCGCTACGTACACGTTAACTGCCGAGAGTTCCGCGGCAGCCTACTCCCAACAATCCACCGCGCCATCACCGCCTTCCGCCCCACGTACCCGTCCCGAGGCTACTCAGAAGAGGAAGTTCTCGCGACTCTTCTGCAGGTTTTAGACGAAGAAAACGTCTCCGTGATACTGACGCTTGACGAGTTCGACAGCTTAATCGAAAACGAAGGCTCAGACGCCGTGTACAAGCTGACAAGACTGCAGGAGACGCGGCAGGGCAAACCTCAGCGCATCTCATTCATCTTCATCATGCGCAACCTGAAAGCCATAGAGCAGCTTGACGAAAGCTCACGAAGCACCATGCAACGCAGCATCATCAACCTGGAACGCTACGGCAAAACACAGCTAATCGACATCCTAAGCGACCGCGTAGCCATGGCGTTTGAACCTGGAACCATAGAAGAAGACGTCGTCACCCTAATCGCCGAGTTAGCGTTTAAGGAAACGGGGAACGCCCGCTTCGGAATCGAGCTGCTGTGGCGCGCGGGAAAATACGCTGACGCAAACGACGCCGAAACAGTTGAGCCTGAATGCGTCCGACTGGCAGTCTCCAGCATCATCCCGAGCGTTCGACGCAGCGATTTAGCCTCTCTGGGGCTGCACGAGAAACTGTTTCTGCTCGCAGTTGCACGCTTCTTCAAAGAGAACGAGCAGGCCTACGCCTCGCTGTCCGAGATTGAAAAGGCTTACGCAGTGGTCTGCGAAGAAGCAGAAGAGAAACCCAACAGCCACACCCAAATCTGGAATTACGCACAGTTCCTCTCATCGCTCGGCATCATCAAAATAGAAGTCGCCACGTCAACCGCACGGGGAAGGTCAACCCAAGTTTCCCTGCCATCAATCCCTGCCGTTGAACTTGAAAAGGAACTGAGCACCGTGTTGACGGCGGAAAACAAAGGAGCGCGATGACGCGTGGAGATTGAAGAGGTTTTTTCGTCCAAGCTGCGCATGAAAATCCTGAAACTGCTCAATGAATTGGGGTCGCTAAACGTTTCAGACGTTGCGCGCCGACTTGGCAGCAACTTCGCGGCGACCGCTGAGAACCTCAAGGTTTTGGAGGCGGAAGGAATCCTGCAGGAGCTCAGTTATGGTCGGGTTCGCATGTACAGGTTCAACGAAGCCTCCGCGAAGGCTAAAGCCGTGAAAAGCCTCATTGAAGCATGGGAGCAAAACGAATAGACGCAGACCCGTTTCCCGCAATCTGTTTAATTCAAAAACAAAAAGACATACAAGAAAGGAAAACAGAATAATCAACGACGACAGAAACGCTTACAGGGGAAAAAAAACTTTGGCAATGGTTGATGTTTCAGACAAGGCGGAAATCTTCCGAGAAGCAACCGCATCGGGAACCATAAAGCTCAAGCCAGAAACAATCGGCTTGATTAAGGCTGGAAAAATCGCTAAGGGCGACCCGCTTTACACTGCGAAAATCGCTGGTGTTTTGGCGGCGAAGAAGACGAGCAGTTTGATTCCTCTTTGCCACCCGCTGCCTTTGACGAACGTGCAGGTCGACGTCAAAGTGTCAGGCGAAGGCACAGTCGAAGTTTCAGCGACAGTCAAAGCCAAGGCGCAAACGGGCGTCGAGATGGAGGCGCTCGCCGCGGTTTCGATGGGTTTGCTGACTGTCTGGGACATGACTAAGCAGTATGAGAAGGACGCTGCTGGGCAGTACCCATCAACGGCGATTGAGAACATCCATGTGGTCCGCAAGTTTAAGCAGGTGAATCAGCCATGAGCGAAACCTCGAAGATGCATAAGGCTAAAGCGCCAACAGCCCTAAGCTATGGCGTCTACATCTGCAGCACCTCTCGGTACAAGCGGATTTTGCTAGGCGAGAAGGAAATCAGCGACGTCGGCGGCGACACAATAGTTGAACTGATTAAGAACGCTGGGCAAAACGTCATTTTCAAGAAGATAATCGCCGACGACAAGGCGTTGATCTCTGACGCCGTCAAAGAAGCCTTGACCACGCCCGCACTGGACGTCCTAATATTTTCGGGTGGAACAGGCATAACACACACAGACGTTACCATCGAGTCGGTTTCGCCCTTTTTTGAGAAAACTCTGCCTGGGTTCGGCGAGTTCTTTAGGCGCATAAGCTTCGACAGAATTGGCTCCGCCGCCGTGCTTTCCCGTGCCGTCGCTGGCGTGGCTAAAGGTAAGGCGTTGTTTTGTATTCCAGGCTCCCCTGACGCCGTTCGAGTTGCGGTAGAAATGCTTATTTTGCCCGAGTCGCCACACATCGTCGAGCACGCGCGTGAATAACGAATGAGTTTAACAGACAACTGCGGCAGACCTCTTCTTAACCTTCGAATCTCGATTACCCAGCGATGCAACCTTCACTGTGCATACTGCCATCGGGAAGGGGAAGTAAAACGCGCCAACCGTTCCGCGGAGAAAATGACGGTTGAAGAAATCGTTCGCATCGCTAAAATCGCTGTTAGCTTAGGCATTGCACGCATTAAATTAACAGGCGGGGAACCGCTCATGCGCAAGGACCTACCCGAAATTGTTTCAGGCATAACGGCGATACGGGGATTGAAGGATTTGTCTTTAACAACTAACGGTCTGCTGCTCGGGGGCATGGCTAAAGACTTGTGCGAGCGCGGTTTGAAGCGTGTAAACATAAGCCTGCCATCATTGAGCGCGGAAACTTACCGTAAGCTGACGGGAGGAAAACTTGAAGATGCGTTGGCAGGGGTTAATGCAGCTATTGAAGCAGGTTTTTGCCCTGTGAAGCTTAACATGGTTATCCTAAAGGATGTAAACGTGGGCGATGTGCCTAGCATGATTGAGTACGCACGCCAAAACAGCGTTATCCTGCAGCTTATTGAGCTTGACCCCATAAACGTCAGTGGCAACTACTACCTGACGCATCACCGCAGCCTAGACGAGCAAGAAAAGCTCATGCAAGAAAAAGCCGTAACGGTTGAGAGGCGACCCTTCATGCATAACCGCCTAATCTACCATCTGCCGAACGTAACCGTCGAAGTGGTGCACCCCATTGAGAACACGGACTTCTGCATGCACTGCACCAGAATGCGAGTCACAAGCGATGGGAAGCTGAAACCGTGCCTTATGAGAAACGACAACCTAACCGACATTCTGACGCCCATGCGCCAAGGAGCAAGCGACGAGCAACTAAAACAGCTCTTCATCCAAGCCAATTTGCTAAGAGAACCGTACAATAAGAGCGCATAATCAGGGTAGGCGTTTCGAATTAAAGCTCAATTATTTTCGCTTCGTGCTTAGCAGTATCTAACAGGGCTAGGGTTGATTTTCCTGTCAGGTAGCCGCAGAGTTCTCCCGGGTTTATGGCGAGCGTTTTTCCTCTCTTTTCGATGCCGCTGTAATGTGAGTGCCCATGGATTACAGCGTCAAAGATTCCGCCTTCAATGATGGCGTTGAGCAGCTCGGTTTCTTCCCCGTGTAGAACCGCTATTCTGTAGCCTTCAACTTCTGCCTTTGCGAATCGTTCGCGGATTATGCAGTTGCTGGTTTCGCTGAACCGTTTCTTTAGGAGTTCGTGGTCGCCGTCGTTGTTGCCGAAGACGCCGATTAGCCTGCAGTTGAGCTGCGCCAGTTTTGGGATGACGAAGCCTGCGACGTAGTCTCCAGCGTGAAGCACTAAGCCGACTTTTTGGTCGTTGAGGAATCGCACTGCTTTTTCAATTTGGGGCAGATTGTCATGGGTGTCTGAAATTGCGCCGATAAGCATAACCTTTCACATGTAAGTCCTACTCGTCTGTGCAAAAAAGGTTTTCTGTTCACGGAATGCGGTTTTTAAAACAAGAAGAATTTGTTGCAAAACGCTCGCCCATATCCGACAATAACTTCAACATGGAGTCAACATACAAAGTCGCATTCCGCCCATCCAAAAGTCGCAACGAAAAAGCAGAACCCAAGCCCAAACCAAAAAAGCAACACGGAACACAAAGCGCCAAGGCGGAAAGTCGCAACTTTCCCGTAGCAAAAGTCGCAACTTAAAAATTAAAACCAAACAAGAAACCCGCAAAAACCCGAAAACAGCCAAAGCCAATCATGCGTAAAACTGTCTAACTGCTGAAAACTTAAAAGGCAGAACAGAACAAGAGTCAGTGGCAGATGTGACGCACACGATACTGAACGGTAAGCCGAGAAGAACAAAACTGGACATAATCGCAAACATGCTGGAAACCACCAAAGAAGGCAGCCTGAAAACACAGATAATGTACAAGGCAAACCTCAGCTTCACCCAACTAAACAGCTACCTGTACTTTCTAATCGAAAACGGCTTCGTAAAACAAACCGTCTGGAACCGCAAAGAAGTCTACTTCATCACAGAAAAAGGCGTCGATTTCCTGCAAAGACACAGCGAACTGACACGGCTCCTAAAAAAATAAAAAAAGCAACCGCCCCATTTTCATAAGTCATTGCACATTTCTTTAGCCATGTTTCCTTTGCAAAAATCAGCTTGCAGCAACAAGCCCTTTTTTAAAGTTCAAATCACGGATTAATGGACTCGGTAGCGGAAAAAGACTTCACTAGCCTCCAGCTTAATTTTCCCCGCTTTCAGCCTCATCGTACCTCGATTTCCTCATTGTCCAAGCTATAAGCGTCACTCTCCAACTTAATTATGTTTTCTGAACAGGCTAAAAGTGCGGGTTTTCTCCGATTTTCTTGATCGGTAATCCTTGAAACTGCGAATGCGAGAGAGGAAACAGTTGCCGAGTGGAAATCTGCTTTGGAAGCGTGAATAGCCCGATTAGTTTATATGTTAAATTCAGATTCGTAACAGCAACGTGAACATCTGCGCCATGCTGATTTAACCGCATCATGTTTGGAAGGAAGTGAACTTGGTAACACTGAAGGGGTTAATGCGAACATTCACGGTTTCAAAAGCGCCTTACGCCGTTTTGACGCTGAAGCTTAGCAAAAACAGCAGTTTCATCACTTTCAGGAACGGCTGCAGGTTTAAACTGACTTTTGCGCAGTTCAGAACGTTGCGTGACAGCTACAGCTTCATGAAAAACTACCCTATGCAGCAGTTGAATGATGACCTCTTCAGCGTGGACTTCGGAACGTTAAAGCTTACAGAATCCCTCGCGATAGTCTGCATGATCGGCGACTTACTCCAGAAATACGACATTAAAAAAGTCAATGAAAACCTTTTCCGGATAAAATCAGACAAACTGGAGCTGGTCGGTTCCTGGGATATCATGCAGCCTTTTTGGGAGATAATAAACGGCATGTACAGTTGCGACTGCAAAGGCAAAGTTGTTTTGGACATCGGCGGCTTTCAAGGTGAATCAGCAGTTTATTTCTCGTCGATAGGCGCAAAAAAAGTCGTCATCTACGAGCCTGTGCCGTCCAATTTTGAGTTCATAGAACGAAACGTGTCTCTGAACTATGTTAACGCTGAAACCCACTTAATGGGCATCGGTTCAAAGGACGGAACCCAAACGATCCATTTTGAAAAGATCAACGCGGGTTTAGGCTCAAAAACGAAAGGCCAGTTTGAAATGCAGATTAAACTCAGGAACATTTCAGACGTCATAGATGAAAGCGGCGCCGAAGTAGCCAAGATCGACTGCGAGGGCGCTGAAGAAAGCCTCATCGGGGTTTCAGACGAGATTCTGGGGAAAATCAGGCTTTACATGATCGAGGTTCACAGTTCGGAAATTCGGCGAGCTTTGCTTGAGAAGTTTCAAGCTGCGGGATTCAGCCGCTTTAAGGAAAAGAACTGGGGAAACCCTGAACTTTCAGTTGTCTTCTTTGAAAAGAACGAAAAGTAAAGTGGCTGGCGGGTCAGGTAAAACGTTGGAGGAGAGGTCGGGGCGGTTTTTGAGGCGCTTTTTGTGTTGGAATTTTGTCACAAATAGCAGGGACCCCTGTCGGTCGCCAGTTTCAACATGCTTCATTTTTGTGGTGGGTTTTTTTCACAAATACTAGACCCCTCCCCCGTCTCTGTGAACCCATATTTACAATGGACTTTTGATGTAAATACTAGACCCTCTCCACTCTCCCTATCGGTAGGTCAGGGCTTGATTCATGTTGATTTTTTGGTTTAGGGCTTGAACTGCGGTTAGTTTGCGAGGACAGGTCGAGAGGAAAAGGGTGATTTCTTCAAAAAACGCCTAATTGCCTCATCTACAGAAACCAAATAGATGAGCGGTCAAGTTCTGGAGCGTTTTGCGGTGAGCGGATTTCTTTGGGTTGCATGCGCAGAAGAACCCGCTTTTTCGCTTGGTTTAGTGTGCATGAGTTCTTAATGATTATAGCCTAAAGTTTTTGCGATAACAAACTTTTTAAATGCATGCTGCAATCATTCTTTCCGAATCCAAATGATACCAAAATACTTCTTTTTCACAAAAGGAGTCGGCAAGCACAAAGAGCAACTCCAATCCTTCGAATTAGCCCTCCGAGACGCAGGCATACAAATGTGCAACCTCGTAAGCGTATCCAGCATCGTCCCGCCTGGATGCGAGCAGTTGACCCGCGAGAAAGGCTTGAAACTGGTGCAGCCGGGCGAAATCACCTTCGTCGTCATCGCCCGAAACTCAACCAACGAACCCCACAGGCTTGTGGCGTCATCCATCGGCGTCGCCATCCCGTCAGGCAAAAACCAGTACGGGTACCTCTCCGAGCACCACTCCTACGGGCAAACAGACGAGACAGCCGGCGACTACGCAGAAGACTTGGCAGCAACGATGCTTGCCACGACCATGGGCATCCAATTCGACCCTGAAACCGCCTGGGACGAACGTAAACAACTCTTCAAAACCACAGGACTAATAATCAAAACAGCCAACATAACCCAGAGCGCAGCAGGCGACAAAAACGGGTTGTGGACAACAACCGTCGCAGCAGCCGTCTTCGTGTCAGAAAACAACAAACCAAAAGAATAAACTGGCTTAAACCAAGCCACAGGTCTTTACACCGACTTTTTTGTCATTCTTCTAAATTTTAGTCGCATTTTAAATGCTGTTTTTGACTTATCATTGAATGTTTTTGTTTGTGTGGTTTTTGTCGAAATTAGAGGTTAAGTCAAGAAACCTTGACTGACTTTAGTCAAGAAAGCTTAACGGAAACACTATTTAACCGTGACCGACGCCTAAGAGTTGTTGAAGGAAGCGGAAATGAAGAAGACCTGTTTAGGTTTATTAATTGTGGTTTTAATCACGGCTTCCTTGGTTTTAGGCGGCGCCGGGAATCTTGCCAAAGCCCAATCGGGTGTCAACACGAGCACAGTAATTAGTGCAGACACTACTTGGACACAAGCAAACAGCCCATATGACATTACGGGAAATGTTTTGGTAAACAGCGGAGCAACCTTGACGCTGTCGGCAGGAACTACATTAAACCTAAACGGCTACATGGTGGTAGCTGGCTCACTCACAGTTCAGCCGGGCGTTACAATAAACATAGTGAACGCAAGCGGGTACATACAGGTCAACGGAGTTTTGTCAGCAATAGGAACAACTGCTCAACCAATCCAAATAAGCGGCAGCGAGGGCCAGTCTCAAATGCTCTTTGGTGGACCCTATTATCCACAGTTAACCTTTTCACAAAGCAGCACCGGATGGAATGAGCAAACCTCTTCAGGGTGCATAATAGAAGATGCGGCAATAACCTTAGTCCAAGTCAGCATTTCAAGCTCTGTTAAACTAACGGGCGACACCCTAACTGATGCTGCTTCCCTGTCCATAATGCAAGGGTCGCCGACTATCACGGGCAACGTTATCGAAACAGGAATCGGCATCAATGGAGGAACGCCAATCATCTCATTCAACACCATAAAGGGTTCAATTACTTGTTCTGCTGAGCCATACGACGGACCGGGGCAGCCCACCGCTTATATCGATGACAACACGTTTTCCGGCGGCACGGCTGCTGAACCTGGAATCATGATGATGGGTAACTCGCTTGGCTGCACCTTAGTAATTGAAAGAAACACGATAAACACCGACAACTATACGGGAATCGACATAGGCATGGCTGACAACGGGGAAATCCCCGCTTTAATAATTAACAACACAATCGTTGGCAACAATATAGGAATCGACCTCTATTGGGGCTATCCCCAGTTAATTAGCGGTAACAACATTTACAACAACCAAGTCAACGTGAAATTGGATGAAAACGACCCGATTAATTGCTCAAATAATTGGTGGGGGACAACCGACCAAACTGCCATCGGCAACTCAATTTACGATTTTAAGAATGATTTTCGTTTAGGCACCGTCACTTTCACGCCATTTTTGACCGCGCCAAACCCTGAGGCTTCACCTAACCAAAACCTGCCTATACCAACAGCAACAGTCACTCCTTCGCCAAAACCTTACTATTTACCAGCGAATTCCACAATGAATCCGTTCCCAGATTTACACACCGGTCAGCCAAGCCAAACCGCAAACCTACCCACACCAGCTAGCTCCCAAAATCAACCTGCGGGGGCATTTAGCCTCAGCACAATAGGCGTCACGGTGCTAGTCGCGGTTCTGCTGGCTGTGATTGCTGGGTTATCGGTTGCAGTGGCTGTTCTCTTGCGCAGAAAAAACACAAACTAGCCACCAAAAAGCCGAGCCTCTTAACTAGGCTCGACAACTTCAAACGATTAGCCAGAAAAAGCAGTATGGTCTAAACGATTTCTTTCCAGCTTGCAACCCTATCTAGATATTCTTGTACGGGTTGGCCGCCGTAGGTTCTGAGTTTTTCTATGAGTTGAGTTTGCGCTACTGCTGCTTTCTGGAAGTCTCGGATTTGGCTGGCGCCGTCCGTTAAGTACAGGAACCCTTCAGCTCCTGCCCTTGCACTGCGAACGCTTACGGTTAGCAGTTCTTGTGCGGTTGGCACGTCTTTTGGGTTGTCGCCTGGACCATACATGTAGAACGCAACGTAGAACGGTTTTTTGAGCAGTTTCTTGAAGGCGCGCGTGAGCATTTCCCAGTACCATGGGGTAGCGTAGTTTTTGCTGAACATGACGACGCAGAAGCGGTCAGCGTACTTGGCGAAGTCGTCGAAGTCCACGCCGTAACGTTCTAGAGAGCTGACTGGGTCAGGCTGAATGCACAAAACCAACTCGTTCTTGACCCGTTCGCGGACCTGCGCAATGTAATCGGTGACTTCCCGCCTTCGCCACTCCAGCCAGCTTAACCCGCTTTTTTTCCAAAGAGCCGTGCAACGTGGGCAGGTGCAGTGTCCATGTTCCGCGAAGTACTGGCTGTTTAGCCAAACACCCTTTGAGTTCCTATCAACTTCCGCTATGTAATTCAACTCTTCCGCTCTGTGCTCCGGCTGGGTCGCGCAGACGACGTCCCAGTAAAAGTTAAAGTTGTTGTTCCCCATCTTGGCAGGTCCCAGCGGCGACTGGGAAATCCAGTCGGGGTGATTCCGCACGGCTACGTTGTCGGCGAAGACGGCGATGTTGCTGTACATGTCTTGTACAGGAGGAAGTCTGATGCCCATTTCAGTCTTTACTCGAAATACTTGAAAGTCAAAGCCCTCTGCCTTTTCAGGTCGAAATGTGTATGCGCCAAGCTTCATTTAGGGTACGCCCTTTTTCCCGCCCAAAGAAGCGGTTGTAACGTAATAAGTGTTTTGCGCACTGCAGAAAAAACTGGGTTTTTCATTTTGCAGCTGACTGACACAGCCATCAGACGGTTGTTTAGTATTTAGGTAAACCCTTCAGCGTTTGTGCAACAGTTAAGCGTTTGCTTTATAACTTGCTTATCTGTTTCTTTGGCGGTTTCCGCGCTCCGCGATTATCGATTGTTTTTATTTAAACTTGTATATTTGTGCAGGTATGTAAGAAACTCGGTTATTTTCCATGTGGCTCAAAACTTCAGTTTTAGGGTTGTTTTTGAACGTTTTTCTAATATAACCCCGTTATTTGAGCGAAAAATTGGATGAAGATTGCGTGATAAGGATGTTGAATCAACAATTGTACAGAACAATGCAGGAACATGTTGCATATGCGCATCTTTTAAATATAAGCACATATTAGCTGTTAAGGTAAAAATCGATTCAAGCAAACAATTGTCAAAAAGGATTGGGTGAAGATGTCAGTCGTCACAGGAACCTTAGACTCAGGAAGCATCGCATGGGTAATAACCGCAACAGCACTAGTCATGATAATGACCCCCGCATTAGGATTCTTCTACGGCGGTCTAGTACGAAGAAAGAACCTTGTATCAACCATCGCTCAATGCTTCATAATATTCGCAGTCATAAGCATAGTCTGGGCCCTGTGGGGTTACATGCTCGTCTTCGGAACCTCACGCGACGGCCTAATCGGGTTCAACCCAAGCCTACTAGGCCTAAACGGCTTAAGCATAAACGCCATTAACACGCAGATTACCCCGAAAGGACAAATCCCTGAACTGCTGTACTTCGCGTTCCAACTTAAATTCGCAGCAATCACGCCAGCCCTTATCATAGGCGCATGTGCAGAAAGAATCCGTTTCAAATCGCTCCTTATCTTCATTGTTCTCTGGTCAACCCTGATTTACGCGCCCATAGCCTGCTGGGTATGGAACCCAGGCGGGTGGCTCAATCACCTCGGCGCAATCGACTTTGCAGGGGGCATAGTTGTGCACATTTCATCAGGCATCTCAGCTTTGGCAGCGGCGCTGGTCGTGGGAAGAAGAAAAGGATGCGCTGTCCCAACGCAAAGCCACCCGGGCAATTGGCAAAACCACATGAAGGCGCTGGATCAAAAACAACCGACAGAATTTAAGCCCACAAACATCCCATATGTGCTCTTAGGCGCGGCGTTGCTGTGGTTCGGCTGGTTCGGCTTCAACGCAGGAAGTGCGTTAGCGGCAAATGACTTAGCAGTCTCAGCATTGGTAACCACAAACTTGGCGGCGGCTGCGGCAGCGATAAGTTGGATGCTGGCAGACTGGTTCAGGAAGGGAAAGCCATCGGCAATAGGCATGGCTACGGGCGCAGTAGTCGGGCTAGTAGTAATTACGCCTGCTGCGGGCTACGTCAGCGCAGGTTCGGCTATAATCATCGGCTTGATAGGCGGCATCATCTCTAACTCGGTAGCTAACTGGAGAGCAGGCAGAACCCGAATAGACGATGCGCTAGACGTCTTTGCATGCCATGGCATTGGCGGCATCTGGGGTTCAATCGCCACAGGCATCTTCGCTTCTGCCGCCATAAACGGTGCAAGCGGGTTGATCTTCGGCAACGTGCATCAATTCCTCGTCCAATTGGCGGCGATAGGTGTTGTGGTGCCGTTTGCGTTCTTCGGCTCCTACGCGCTGCTTAAGGTGGTGAACGTGTTTTCGCCGCTGAGAGTAAGCGAAGAAGCAGAGGACGCAGGCCTGGACATAAGCGAACACGGCGAAGAAGCCTACCAGCTGGACTAGGCTAACCAGCCTTTTTCCTTTTTTTGTTTTAGACAAAATTTTCTCGTTAATGTCCGTTGACAACTTTTCGCTTTATGCCTGTTTTCTTGGACAATTTCATTGTGGTCAGGTTTTTTTTGAATGACTGTTTTATGCATATCAAGATTTTAAGGGCTTGATTGGACATTTATCGATATTTATACCTATAATTGACGCATATGCATAGTTTAAATATTAGTTTTGCTAAGAGGGAACAACAAATAAGCAGTACAGGTGCCAACGAGGGGACAAACGTGGGAGCAGCAGACATAGCATGGGTGTTAATGTCAACAGCGCTTGTGATGCTGATGACCCCAGCCTTGGCTTTCTTCTACGGCGGCTTAGTCCGAAGAAAAAACCTTGTCTCCACCCTCGTGCAGTGCATGATAATCTTCGCCGTGGTAAGCCTCGTCTGGTTCTTCTGGGGCTACAGCCTCGTCTATGGACCAAGCGTCGGCGGAGTCATAGGGAACCTGTCAAAAGTCGGGTTAAACAACGTTACCCTGAACAGTGTTTACCCTTCCGCGCAATTCATCCCAGAAATCCTTTTCTTCGCGTTCCAGCTTAAATTTGCGGCAATCACGCCTGCGTTGATTCTCGGTGCATGTGCGGAAAGAATACGTTTCAAATCGCTTCTAATCTTTGTCGTTTTGTGGTCCACCCTGATTTATTCGCCCATTGCTAGTTGGATATGGAACCCAAACGGCTGGCTCCATGCGCTTGGCGCCTTGGACTTCGCAGGCGGAATGGTTGTGCACGTTGCCGCTGGGGTATCTGCCTTGGCGGCGGCGCTTGTCCTCGGCAGAAGGCAAGGCTGCGTTTACTGGAAAGACCAGCTTAAATCTTTAGACCGAAAAGGCACCAGCAAAACTGTGCCCATGGGCTCCGAGTTCAAGCCAACCAACATCCCCTACGTGATTTTAGGCGCAGGTTTGCTATGGTTCGGCTGGTTTGGCTTTAACGGTGGCAGCGCTCTGGCAGCTAACAGCATCGCGGTCTCCGCGGTTGTAACAACCAACTTGGCAGCGGCGGCGGCAGCTGTAAGCTGGATGTCCATGGATTGGCTGATTAAAGGAAAACCTTCGGCAGTCGGCATCGCGGTTGGCGCAGTGTGCGGTTTGGCGGCGATTACGGCGGCTTCAGGATACGTCAGTTTCTGGGCAGCCGTAGTTATCGGGTTAGCTGCGGGAGTAATCTCTAATTTGGTGGCTAACTGGCGGGCTGGAAGGTCAAGAATTGATGATTCGCTGGATGTTTTCGCTTGCCACGGAATCGGCGGAATAATCGGCGCCGTGTCGATTGGTTTGTTCGCGACTGCGGCTCTCACTCCTAATGGTGTTACAGGCTTAATTTACGGCAACGTTCACCTGCTTGAGGTACAGCTTCTCGCCGTGGGAGTGGTGTCTGCCTTCGCGTTCTTCGGCACCTACGCGCTACTCAAAGTGGTTGATCGCTTTTCGCCTCTCAGGGTGAGCCCCAAAGAGGAAGAAGACGGTTTAGACATGAGCCAGCACGGAGAAGAAGCGTACCATCTGGACTAAGAAACAGGTTCAAAAGAGCCCACGGGCAAGAACATTTCTTTTTCCTCATCTTTTTGGTTTCGGCAAAAATTTTTGTTGTCAAGAAACGTTGACTGAAGTTAGTCAAGAAATTTTTACGAATAGTCTTTTATCGGAAGTAATTTGTTAGAGTTACTTATGAGCTGCAAAGGTGAGACTTTCGCTTTGTTGCTTGTTGCCTTGTTCATAGCATCTTTAGTCATAGTACCGCATGCAGAAGCTAAAGCCCAAACCAGAACCCTTGTTGTTCCCGACCAGTACCCAACCATCCAAGACGCCATAGACAATGCAAGTGCAGGAGACAAAATCTTTGTGAAAGAAGGAACCTACAATTTAACAGCCCTTTATATTTACAAGCCCTTGTCGCTAATCGGTGAAAGCAATAAGAACACCATTCTATCAGGAATAAGACCGACTCAAGGCTCAGAGACAACGATTTATATTTCATCTGACACCGCCAACGTTTTAATCACTGGTTTCACGATAAAAGATGGTTTCACCGCAATAGAAGTAGACGGAAATCACTGCAAAGTCACGGGAAATATCATACAAAACAATAACTACGGAATTCTAGTGGATGGCGGAAACTTTATTCAGATTGTAAATAATAAAATATCAAATAATTACATGGGAGTTATCGCTGACTCAAATAATAGTCTGGTTTCACAGAACTATATTGCCCTAAGTGAGGAGAATGCCATATCGGTTGCAGGGTACGGGCTAACTATCAATGGCAATACTATTACTGGAAATGGGTTCTACCCGTTTTTTAAGGAATCCAACGGTGCCTTAGGGTTAAGTGTAGTTGACTCTGAAGTCTATTCAAACATAATAGCAAACAATCAAGGGTTTGGCATTCGAATAGCAGGATGTTCAAACACCCTAATACATGACAACACAATAGAAAATAACTCAAACGGCGTTGAACTGCCAAATTATTCTCTGGTAAATGGCAGCTTGGGGGCAGGCAACAAAGTTTTCAGAAATAACTTGTTGAATAACCAGCCGCAAGTTTTTATTAGTTCAAATTTCGCTTCTGGCACCATTTCTTCTAACCAAGTAAGTGGTACTGACATGGTTTCATGGGATAACGGCAAAGTCGGCAACTACTGGAGCGACTACCAATCGAAATACCCGAACGCAACTGAAGTTGATGCTTCAGGAGTAGGAAACACCCCGTACGTCATTAACCAAAACAACATTGACCATCATCCGCTTACTCAACAAGTCGATATTTCTTCCTCCTCAGCACCTGCCTCACCTTCGATACTGCCGTTTGCAATTATTGCCGTTGCCATAGTCGTGTTAGTCGTTATCGTTACTTCGCTTTTGCTTCTTTACAGAAGGCATCGAAAGACTGCTGCATCAGCATAATCAGATCTTTTTCTCAGGTTGGGGGTATAGTCGCCTCTGCCATGTTAGTCAAGAAACCTTGACTAAACTTGCGGCTTCGTAGTCAAGAAACGTTGACAAGAACCGTTTTTAATGGGTGCGGGGCATTGGGCGTTGTCTTTGCAAACGCTTATGAGCGCTCGGATACATATGGATGGAAAGCGGAAGAGTGGATGCATGAGGCAGCGAACTATTCTCTGCGTAGTGGTCGCGCTCATAGTCGCTGTTTACTTTGTCAGCGTAGATTACGTTCAGCCCGCCAACAGCTGCTTCGGTCCCTGCATAACGGCGAACATAAACAAAACGCAAGTTGACATTAACGAAACTGTCACGGTAACGGGGCAAGCGTGCCCTGCAGCCCAAAACCTGACAATAAGAGTAATCTTCACCAGGCCCGATTACACCTACATAGAACAAGATGTATTAACTGACCCGAAAACAGGCAATTTCACGGTTTATCAAAAACTCGACATGGTCGGCTACTGGAACATATTCGCAATAAACGGCGCAATCACCGACAGATTATTCGCGCAGGTAACTGATCCCTCAAATCCGAAAGCCACACCACCACTCTCAGAAATAATGAACGCCAGCAAGCCCGACTATACAGTATGGGGCGTTACTGGCGTCCTGTTAGGCTTAGGCGTGGCGGCGGTTATTTATGGATTCAGAAATAAGACCATGAAAATCAGCTCGTTCAGACTACTGTTTCAGATAGGTTTATTGTTTCTAATTTTCTTCGGCATCTTCGTTGACCACGTGTACCTTCCTATACCTGCAGCCGAGATTTCACCGCACGCGGATTCAATTTCAACCAACGTGCTTGGCGTATCTATGCCTGATGGAATTCCAGCACCCTTCTTCGCTTGCTATTATCCTTGCGGAGGAACCGTAACTTGCGCACTTTGGCAAATTCAAGCTTATATTTACCCCTTCTTTGATGTAGGTCATGGCTGGGGCGTACAATACACCTCTACGGGCCTTGAAAGGTTAGCTATAGTTTTTGGAATATTAATTTTGGCGGCGGTTGTTCTTGGCAGGCTGTTTTGCGGGTGGGTTTGCCCCTTCGGTTTGTATTTGGATCTGATAACGCGGTTAAGAAAATTCCTAAAAATCAAACGAAGGAGCATTCCAAGTAAGTATAACGACCAACTTCACCAGTTAAGCTATGTGCTCTTGGCGGCTGTAATCATAATTTGTGTACTTTTTGGTTCACAAGCAATTGCGGGGACCCAACTTATCGCAGGAACCCAAAAAGGAGGACCAGTCTGGGATTACTTTTCGTCGCCGTTTTGTCAAGTTTGCCCCATGAAGCCATTTTGCATATTAGCGTGGACTGGCATGGGCTTAATGAAGCCATCATGGATAGTTCAGACCACCACGGGCCAATTTTATCAACTTGGATTCTACATAACATCCATGAACCTGATTATCCTCGGAGTTGTTACTGCCGCAGCTTTCTTTTTTAGGCGCTCATGGTGCAGAATCTGCCCTCTTGGAGGCTTAATGGCTCTGTTTAACAGGTTTCCACCGTTCAAGTGGGTTTCAGGTGTTCGTCTAAACAAGAATGAGGAGAAATGCAGTAAATGCGGAATCTGCAAACGTGTTTGCCCAACTCAAGGGAAAAATGTTTATGAACAGAAAAGCGGGGATGTGGCTTCTTCACAGTGCATTTGGTGTTTGCGCTGCGTAGAAATGTGCCCTAACAAAGATTGCTTGCAGTTCAAGTTCGCGGGAAAGACGGTTTGTAAATCGAGGAATTGGCTTGCAAGTTCAAGTAACGGTAAGGTGGATAATGAATGAAAACGATGAAAATGAGGAAACTAGCGGTTTTTGTGGTTCTTTTCTTGGTCACTTCGGGAGTGTTTGCGGTTGTTAGGTCTGCCTCCGCGCAGGCGACGTTGCCGACGATTCTTATTCAGCCTGACGGCGCCGTTTCCCCAGCTTCCGAGCCGATCCAGCGAAGCGGCAACACCTACACTTTCACGGGCAACGTTTACGGAGCCATAGACATTTTGAGAAGTAACGTGGTTCTTGACGGCGCAGGCTACACGCTCTCAGGCTCTTTCAGCGGCAACTCAACGGACATCTGGGTCGTCGGAACTGGACCTAACCCTAACACGCTGGATTACTACACGATAGGCGTGGATTTAGGCAACAAAAGCGTCGACGGCGTGACTATTGAAAACTTGAACGTTGAAAACTTCAGCATCGGCATGTACGTTTGGACACGGAACAACACCGTGGACGGCAACGCTATTTCAGGCTGCATCGTCGGCTTGCTCATGTCAGGCTCAAACTCCACCATAACAGGGAACTACCTCACTGGCAATATTGAAGCGCTCTTCTTCGGGTTCAACGCGCCTTCAGGCCAGTTCCCGCCTGACATGGTGGTCTACGACAACGCTTTCGTGAAAAACAACGTGCAGATAAGCGGCTGCCAATGCAAAGCGTACAACCTCTCTGAGACTCCGCATTACTGGGACAACGGGAAAGTGGGAAACTACTGGAGCAACTACAACGGCACCAGCTCGAACCACGACGGCATCGGAACCACGCCCTACGTGATCGACGTTTTGGATGAGGATCGCTTTCCGCTCATGCAGATCCCCGTGAAACCGCCCGTTCCAGCTTCAAAACAGCCCCTTCCCCTTGAAGCGATAGCCGTAGCTGTTTTGGTGCCTGTGGCGTTGGCTGGAGCCGCCGTGGTTGCCTTTAAGCAGTCGCGAAAGAGCAGGTTACGTGAACCCGCAAAAAACTATGACAGCAGTTTATCTTTGAACGCTAAAACGGTTATGGCTTGCCTGAACAAGGCAATAAAAAGCCAGTCAAACACGAGAGAGGAGGGAAGAACATGAACAAGAGACTATTAGGTTTAACAGTTGTGGTAATCGTCGTTTTGGCTTCGGCAGCGGCTTATCTATCGATGTCCTCCGTGTTGACGCTGAACCAAAACCAGCGTGCTCCGCAAGTGCTTGATTTCACCGTGACTGGAACGAACAGTTGCTTGAGGTTTTTGGAAGCAAACGTTTCATTGTGCTATGTGCCGTTCACTGTCGGCGCGAATGAGAATTGGCAGTTGACGATAAACTGCACGCAGATGCCAGGCGGCGCCAGCGGCTGGACTGACCTTTTCATTTACAAGGGGTACTGGGATAACGGCACGGACTACAAGTGCACGGCACAGGAAACCTATCCGATTCTAGCCAACATACAGGCTACAAACTCGGAAATCCACGGGAACAGCGCCTTTTCAGAAACCTTCAACGGAACAGCCACCACGCAAAGCTACACCGTCTTCTTCGTTTTCCCAAACGGCGGACAAGGAACCTTCCACGTGACCTACAAGCAGGTCTAAATAGCCAAAGAAGCGTGCTTTGGAAAACCGTGGGGGATTCCTCAGCGCTACTTTTTTATCCTCACTTTCGATGATACATTTTTGAGGTTTCAAAATGAAGGTTGTTGCTTTTAACGGGAGCGCGCGGAAAGACGGAAACACCGCCGTGCTTCTGAAACGGGTTCTTAGCCGTCTTGAAGAGGAAGGCATAGAAACCGAGTTGATTCAGCTTGCAGGAGAGCAAATCCACGGATGCACCGCCTGCAGGGCATGCTTTGAAACGAAGAATCAACGCTGCATAATCACAACTGACAACGTGAACGTTTACATCCAGAAGATGCTTGAGGCTGACGGAATAATTCTTGGTTCGCCAACGTACTTCGCCATGATGTCGCCTGAAATGAAGGCGCTCATCGACCGGGCTGGATTCGTGTGCAGAGCCACGCCTGACGTGTTGAAATACAAGGTCGGCGCCGCGGTAGCCGTTGCCAGGCGCGCTGGAGCCATGACGACGTTTGACGCGATAAACCATTTCTTCCTCATCAACCAGATGATCATCCCAGGCTCGTCATACTGGAACATCGGCATCGCAAATAAGAAAGGCGAAATCGACAAGGACGAGGAAGCCCTGAAAACCATGGATGACCTAGGCAGGAACATGGCGTGGCTAATCAAGAAAATAAAAGCCTAAGCGGCTACTACATATTTAATTCGATGCCAGGAATCTTCCATTTCTCGTAGAGATAGTCAAACACCTTAGCCATTGCGGTTATCCAAACTAAGTATATGGCGCCTATCACAATCCAAACGGGCAGCACGATATAGTATATTCCAGTTATCTCCACTCCTGCCGCTGTCAAGTCAAATATTCCAACCCAAGCAAGCGCGGAGGAACTTTTCGTCAAAGAGCAGAACTCGTTCGTCCAAGAGGGGATAACTATTCTGTAAGCTTGGGGAAGAATCACATGCCACAGCGTTTGCGCCTTTGACATTCCCGTCGAAAGGCCTGCATCCATTTGATCTCCGTAAACCGCTTCTATGGCACCCTTCATGTAGCCTTTCTGGTAAGCGGCGCTGTTCAACCCGAAAACCAAGAAAGCCAAGAGGTAATGATTAATTGGAAAATGAACTACTGAAGGTATACCGTAAACGGCTAAAAACAGCTGGACGAAAAGCGGGCTTCCCCTGAAGAGTTCAACGTATACTCCGATGACGCTTCGGGCAACCCTGTTCCCATAAATGTCCCCTACCGCCAGCAATGTACCTAACAATAAACCAAAAGTGACGCCGAAGGCAGTTATCTCTAAGGTTAACGTGAACCCTTGAAGGATTTGCGGAAAGAATTGCAAAATAAACCCAAATTGTCCAAACATTCAGCTATTCACGCATCGTCCTTTTGATTATTCTCGTCATGAATTTTTGCGCTCGTTCGCTATTGGGATTTTTGAAGAAGTGTTCAGGTGTACCAGTTTCTACAATCGTGCCCTGGTCATAAAATATCATTTCTTCCGCTACTTCATGGGCAAAGGGCATTTCATGGCTAACGATGAGCATGGTGGTTCCTTCCTTAGCTAAATCACGCAACGTATCAATGACTTCACCCGTCAGTTCCGGGTCTAAAGCCGATGTCGGCTCATCAAGCAGGATAATATCTGGGTTACGAGCTAGAGCGCGTGCGATGCCTACTCTTTGCTGCTGCCCGCCAGACATCTGAGAAGGATACTTGTGGATGCAATCGGTAACGTTCACTTCCTTGAGTGCAGCTAAAGCGCGGTTTCGAGCTTCCTCCTTTGGCAACTTCAGAACGTGCTTAAGCGACAACTCCACATTTCCCAAGGCGGTAAGATGCCTGAAAAGGTAAATATGCTGAAAAACAAAGCCAATTCTGGCACGTGCCTTATTTAAATCCACACCCGGCTTGGTTAAGCATTGTTCTCCAAGGTAGATTTCGCCTGAATCGGGCATCGTTAGCATGGCCATACAACGCAGAAATGTGCTTTTTCCAGAGCCACTTGGCCCAAAAATCAGTTTTATGTCGCCTTTGCGAATCTGCATTGAAACATGTTTTACTGCTTCTAGTTTTTCATATTTCTTGCAGACGTCCCTTGCTTCCATCACTATATCAGTCATTTTCTACAACCCCATTTTTTTCCTTCTTCTGCTTCCCCACCTATCAAGCCATTGAGCTATGGGGAAAGTAATCGCAACATAAATCAGAAGCGTGAATGTGAAAGGTGTTACCAAATTAGAGGTTTGAACTGAAAGTAGTTCTGCTCTTTTCATGATTTCTAAAACTCCAATGACCCAAGCGTACGCTGAGTCCTTGATTAGTAGAGCATACTCGCTGCCTAAGCCTGGCGTTGAGTAAGTCAAAACTTGGGGGACCATCACATGCCATATGGCTTGCCATTTTGAGAAACCGCCCGATTGGGCAGCAATCATCTGTTCGTCGCCAATACCCCGAATGGCTCCCCTAAAAATCTGTGATTGATTAGCGCCACTTCTTAAACCTAAGACAAAGGCGGCTGTAAAGAAGGGGTTAGCGAAAGGTACAGGAAAGTAGTATCCTAATCCGAAGCAAAACAGCAGCATAAGAACAAGTTCTGGTATTCCTCTGAAAACTTTCTCGTAAGCATCTACCACAAAGCTTACGTCTTTTTCATACACTCTTATGAATGCAAGCGGTAAGCCAATTGCTAAACCCGCTATAAAAGCTATTATTGAAATGGAAAAAGTGAGGGGTAATCCCTCTAAGAGATAGATTAGGGTTTGCCAAACGTCCAATATTAATCACGCTTTGCTTAAGCGTTCCATTTGGCTTTCAGCTGATCCATTTGACCTGTACTGATGATTGTTGTTATTGCGCCGTCGAACTTTGCAAGGAAAGTCTGTGCGTTTTTGTTGACTACGAATGCACATGGGTAGTAGGGATGCTCATAAACAACACTAATCGGTACACCTTGCGCTGCGTACTGAGCAATCCATGCGGTTGTTATTGGCGTTTCAGCGTAAACTGCCTGCACACTTGGGTTGGCGCTTGCCATATCCTGAATTGCAGTAGCAAAGCTATCCCACGAATTCATCTTCACGCCAGCAGTTTGAAGTTCCTGTTGCTCGGTTGTTCCATCTTGTGTTCCAACGGTTAAGCCTAAGCTTTTGACGTCTGCAAGCGATGTGATTGTGCTGTTGGTAATATGCATTTTACTGACTTCGCTTGAAAGCATGATAAGCTGGGCTTCTGTTGTGCTATGTGGAATAGTGAATGCGACACTGTTAAGTCTGTCTGCTGTAATTGAAAAGCCGCTAACACCCATGTCAAGTTGTCCATCCTGAACTTCTGTGATGATGTCGTCGAAGCTAACGTCATGCCAATGAATAGTCAAGTTCAATTGAGCTGCACAGGCGTTTGCCAAGTCAACTTCGAATCCAACTATCGCACCTGTCTGATTATCGATTTGTTCATAGGGCGGCCAACTTGGGTCGGTTCCTACATTTATGTATCCTTGTTTCTCAATGTTTGCCCACACCGTGTCAGTAGTTGAGTTGCTTGTCGAAACAATGAACGGACTGGCGACAAGACCGATTGCAAAGCCGACAATAAGCATTACAACAACTAGAATCACCGTTAGTCTTTTGGCCATTTTTTATTTTTCTCCCAAGCTGCATATGTCAATGCTTTATGTATATAAATTTAAGCCATAGACCGCTGACTGGCATGTTTCACCATTTCTTAAGCGCTTAGTCACTGTAAATTTATCGGGACACGAGCGCAATGGCGATTACTATGAAGAAGGCCCCTATTGTTGAGAAGATGGTGATGGGTTCCTTCAAAATTAGGATGGACAAAATAACCGCAACTACTATTTCCGACAAAAGCAGAATGGTAGAGGTGGAGGCAGACAGATGCTTAAGTCCCTCAAGCCAAAGATAATAGGGTATAACCCAGCATACGATAGCCGTGTAGAAAACCGCCAGCCACGCAGACCAGTTTAAGGCAAAAAACCGTGACCCAGCCAAAAAAGAAAACGGCAGGATCGAAAGCATCGTAAATACAAGCACCCAAGTCATAGACTCGAATGTCGCTGAAGTCGAGTTCATAAGCAGCCGTTTGTTGTAAACCATAAAAACCGCCCAAACGACGCCTGAAACGACAAGCATCACGTCCCCGACTATCTGCCCGCCCATTAAACTTTGAAAATCCAAGTTAGTGCTCACAAATACTATCCCCACTAACCCGAAAAGGACACCGAGGATTTTTATCCTTGAGAAACGTTCACCCAGCAGTTTCGGGCTTAAAAGCGCAACCCACATGGCGCTCAAGTTTATGAAGAGCGCAGCCTTCGCCGCCGTCGTGTAATTCATACCGACGTACTGGAGAAGGTAGCCTGCGGCGTTTGCGATGCCTAAGAAAACCAGAAGTTTGGCATCTGCCTTTTTGAATTCAAGCTTTCTGAGAAGCAGCATTACTAAGACTAGAGCGACCGAGGAAACTAGGAAGCGCCAGAAAAGGAAGGCGAACGGGTCAGTGTAGGCTAAGCCGAGCTTGATGATGGGAAAAGACGTTCCCCACAGTGCGCCTGCCAGTATCGTGTAGATGACAGCTTTGGTTTTTTGGCTTAACAGCGGATTCGGCAAGTCCTTTCCCCTTTGATTCCTTCATACGCAAGCTGGCTTTATAAAACGTTATTTTGAAAGATTTCAGTTTAGAACGAAAATTTCTGTATGGTGTAACCCTGTTGATAAGAAAAAGCTGAATTTGCGTGTGCCGCGCCCTTACTTTTTGTTCGGCACTATGAAATCACGACGTATGCATGCGGTCGTTTCTTCACGTAAATGAGGGTCACGCTCACAATTACGATCGCCGCAACCACGATTGAAATTGCGATTAACAAGAAGGCGGTTGGTGTTGAAGTGGTTGGGTTCTGCTTGGGAGTGCCGACTGAGAAGATGGATGCAGTTAAGGCTGACGCTGGAACCGTGCCTGACACCGTGTCAGGTGCAGTAAATGTTGTGGCGACTGAAACCCATGTTTCACCGTTCCAATACTCTATAACGCTGGCGCGCGTGAAGCCCGGGTTTGACATGGCTACGGTTACGGAGATGTCAGAGCCTAAGGATCCGCTGCTCGAAGAAACCTCAACATCGTAGAAGACTGCCCCGTCGACCGAAACCGTAGCTGTTCCTGCAGGCTGGGTGTCGCCTAAATCGGTGGTTGTGATGTTTAGCTGTGTACCGTCCTGCAGCGATGGACCCTTGACGGTTACGTTGACGCCTGTCGTTGACGACTGGTCAGCCGTCGCCGAATTGTCAGTCACCGTCGCTGTCGATGTTACGGTCGGCTCTTGGGTGGGGGTGGGACTTGGCAGCGGAGTTTGGGTTGGCGCTGGGGTTGGCGAGGGGGAAGCCAAGGGCGTTGCTGTCGAGGTCGGAGCGGGTGTTGATGAGGGCACGTCAACGGTCACTGTTGCCGCAGTCGAGTTCACTGCTGCTCCCGTGTTGTCGGTTACTTGAAGTATGAAGCTCCAAGTGCCCGCGCTTGTCGAAGTTGAGGTTACAAAGTTGTAGCTTGATGAAGAGGCGCCGCTAATAAGCGTGTAGGATGAGGTGCCAGGTGCTTCGCTGAACCATTGATACATGTAGGTTGGAGTGCCTGAAGTTACGGCGGTTGAAGTCAAACTGCTAGTCTGACCCTGTGTCAACGTGCCAAGCGTAGGAGACGCCGAAGGAGCAACCAGAGCAGAATTCACCGTGACTAACCGAGAAGTAGACTGAGCCGAGGTCAGGCCTAAACTGTCAGTGACAGCTACGGTTAACGTGTAGTTGCCTGCAGAAGCAGGAGTGAAAGGCATTGTCGACGCTGTCCCATTCACGTACCACTGGTAACTCGTGTAATTGCCTGAGCCGCCAGTTGGGTTGGCAGTAAACGATTTGGACTGCCCAACATCCATGGTCCAGGTTGAAGGAGAAACCGAAACTGAAAGGGCAGGATTCACCGTAACCGTCACCACATTGGAAACCGCCGTATCTGGAGAACTTGCGCTGTCCGCCACCTGAAGCTCAAACTGGTAGGCTCCAGCAGAAGTTGAAACGCTCGGAGAGAAAACGTAAGTCGTTGCCGAACTTGACGGGGAACCGACAGGTGAGAACCCGCCGCCAAGAGCCGCCGCGTACCACTGATAAAGAAACGTCGATGTGCCGCCAGAAATGTCCCTTGAAACACTCAACGTTGAAGATTGACCAGGGTCAATCGAGCTTGCCGAAGCGGAAACGATGGGTGCATTCAAAGCGGGATTTACTGTGATAGCTGGAGTGTTCGACTGAACTGTAACTGGGGGAGAGGAGCTGTCAGTTACGTTGCAGTAAACGTCGGGTGATGCGGTGGATGAAGCAGTAAACGCGTAAGATGTGCCTGTCTGACCAGAGATGACTGTGCTGCCCGAGCACCACTGGTAGCTCAGCGAGCCTGTACCGCCAGAAGCAGCAGCGGTAAACGTCACAGACTGCCCAACATCCATCGTCCAAGAAGCAGGCGTCACCGAGACAGTTAAAGGTCCATTTACTTGAAGCTGGTTCGTTTGCCAGCCGCTGGAATAGAGAAGGTTGCCTAAGCCAGGTTGACCCATCCAAACTTGCCAGTTAACGTCGTAACTGCCAGGAGCCAAGGAAGCGCTTGTCGCAAAATTCCTGCTTTGCGTGTTTGAGCCGCCTTGGAGGTTAACGTATATGTCGTTGGAAGAGTCGTTTATTTCGGCGGTTGACCCGTCGAGGCGAATGTTTGCGCCTAACCCTATTTGCGTGAGAGAGCCAGTGCTGTTGGGATTGTTTATTGTGTAGGTCAACGAGAAGCTTTGGCCTGCTGAAACGCTAGAAGGGGTTAATGACTGAGCGGTGAGGGATAAACCGGTGGATTGGCTGAAAATGTCTGCGAAGTTTTGGAAGTTAATTGACCCTAAACCAGTCACGGCATCCCAACCTGGCTGGACAGAGTAGCCGTTGTTTCCGCTCAAGTAGATGTCGTGAAATGCAAGGTCGTACCTCGCGGGGTCACTGGGGTTGTACAGGCTGTACAGAGCGTTGTCGGTGAGGTTATAGCCTTCGTTTAAGGCAACTGACGCGATACCAGCCATCATAGGCGCCGCAACACTTGTCCCATACACGCTTTGCTGATAGCCACCATCATAGATCATTACAGGTGAATTGCCGCTCGCGTCCAGAGAGACGTCTGGAACCGCTCGCGTCCCATTGGGATCTGGGATTTCAGCGTTTTTCTGGTAAAGAGGCTCTTGGAACAGGGTTGAGTATCCTCCACCGCTGCCACTCCAGCCATATTCGTAATACTGGTTTACGCCTTGCACGGTGTTGTAATAGACTTCGGTGCCGCCGACTGCAACAACATTAGGGTCTGAGGCTGGATAACTCACGGAACTGCCGGTACCATTATAGGCTCCATTGTCGCCCGATGAAGCATAAACTTCGATTCCTTTAGCAACCGCCGCGGCAAAAATATACGAGAAATCTGTGGTTTCGGTTCCGCTCCAACTTAGCGAAATCACGTTTGGGGGATTCGGGCTTGAAACGAGGCTGTCTACGGCATCGTACATGTCGCCGTCTGCGTCGCTTGGCGCCAGTTGCAGTGTGATGTTTGCGCCGGGAGCCATTGCATGTGCCCACTCAACATCTAAGGCGGTTTCCCTAGCCCAATGACTATCTGACCCCCTTGTACTATTCACGGTCAAATTGATGTTTGGAAGGCCATAGAAGTTGTCAAACTTAGCTACGTCATCGTTTATCGTGGGGTCACCGTAAGCGTCAACAATTGCAATCACTGTTCCCGTGCCGTTCGCCCCATTCTGTATTGCTTCGCTTGTTCCGTACAGACTCCTGAAGTCGGCGGGCTCTCCGTCCACGAGGGCGTTTGGAGAAGAATCCGCAGCTACCTGTCCACTTGCCACGTTGGCACCTGGGGTAACGGGAAAAGAATCCACGTTGACTCCAGCTATGCCGCATGAGCCCAAGGCTGATGGAACCGCAATCGCCGCTAAACTCTTGTAGAACGTTGTGTTTTCGTAGGAGAATAAACCGATTTGGGTGCCGAAAGCTTTCTCAACGTTGGAAACCGAGCCTTCACCGCTGAGCAGGAGCCTGTTAGGCCACGTCTGGGTAACCATCAAGTTGTAAGCCAACAGGTAAGCTATCGCCTGGTTGTAACTTGACTGTGCAGGCGAGTAGTCGGCTTCAAACTGCCGTTCCGTCAACGTTCGCCTTCCGCCATTCTTAGGCGCCTTGGAATCAGCTATGAAACTGTTGAGTTGACCGCCGTTTCTAGCGGCAAAACTTATCGAAAAATCCACGGTTCCCGCCTGCAGCAGACCCAAACTGGAAATTGCTGAGGCAAAAGATTTGCCCGCGCTGGAACTGGAAACGTTTGCTGGGCTTTGCAGGTTTTTCAAGCTTGACCCCTTCGGAAGGGACATGCTCATGGCTGGAGCGGCAGTTTCCACCAGAAAGAGGCAGATGAGAAACAGAACTGCGACTAAGGCTTTCAGCTTAAACATGTTTCTGGTTGCCCCTGTCATGCGAATGGGGACTTAAAGTTAATATGGGCTCTTAAATTTTTGCGTGAAACTTAATGTACGAACAATTGAGGGTCTAGACCTGCACTGCTAGTGAGCAGCCAATTTCAAGCGGGTTACCTAAAAAAAAGAAAAAGGCAGAAAAGTTTACTTCATGATTGCCGCTAAGTCTTCGTCGGCTGTTTTGATCGGCATGATGTTGAATTTTTCAACCAGCACGTTGAAGATGCCCGGCGTTATGAAGGCTGGCAAGCTTGGTCCGATACGGATGTCTTTTATGCCCAAGTACAGCAGCGACAGCAGTATAGCCACGGCTTTCTGTTCATACCATGACAGCACCAGCGACAGCGGCAAATCGTTAACCTGCACGCCGAACGCGTCCGCCAACGCCTGCGCTATCTTGACGGCTGAGTAAGCATCATTGCACTGCCCGATGTCCAGCAACCGCGGGATTTCATCGATCGCGCCGAGGTCCTTGTCGAAGAAGCGGAATTTGCCGCATGCCAACGTCAGGATAACCGTGTTTTTCGGCGCCTTCTCCACGAACTCCGTGTAGTAGCTTCTGCCAAGCTTCGCTCCGTCGCACCCGCCGACAAGAATGAAACGCTTGATGTGCCCGTTCTTGACTGACGCTATCACCTTGTCAGCCACGCTCAGCACAGCGTTTCTGCCGAAGCCCACCAGAACGGTTTTGCCTTCCGCGTCCTCTTGGAAACCCGGCAGCTCCAGAGCCTTCGTAATTACAGGCGAGAAGTCTTGGTCGCTGATGTGTGGGACACCTGGGTAGCCTACGGGTCCTGAAGTGAATATGTTGCCCCTGTAGCTTTCAACGGGTCGCTGGATGCAGTTGGTCGTCATCAATATGGCGCCGGGGAACTGCGCGAACTCTTTCTGCTGGTTCTGCCACGCCGTGCCGTAGTGACCGTAGAAGTGCGGGTACTTCTTGAGAGCAGGGTAGCCGTGGGTAGGCAGCATTTCGCCATGAGTGTAAACCGTGATGCCTTTGCCTTCTGACTGCTTCAAAACGTTCTCCAAGTCCATCAGGTCGTGTCCCGAGACAAGGATGGCTTTGCCTTTTTTGTGCCCGAGAGGCACGCGTGTCGGAGTTGGGTGACCGTAGGTTTCAGTGTTGCCAGCGTCCAGCAGCTCCATCGCGCGCAGGTTGATTTCGCCGCATTTGAAGACTAAGCTTACAAACTCGTTGGCGTCAAGCGACTTGTCAAGTGGGGCGGCGAGTCCCTGATTGATGAATTCGAAGACTTTGTTGTCTTTTTTGCCGAGCAACGCGGCGTGGTACGTGTAGGCTGCGACGCCTTTTAACCCGTAAGTCAGGAGCCACTGGAGCGAATGAAGGTCGGAGTTAACCGTGGGATCAGAGTTTATGCCGTGTTGTTTTCCCTGATTGACTAGGCCAGCAGTGGTTGTCTCAAGCTGTAGATTGAACGGTGAATTGACTTTGGCCGTTATGGCGTACAATCGGCTTCGCAGTTGTTCCTGGTACTGGGCTGTTTTCCTGATGTAGGCTGTTATGGCTTCTGGGTCAAAGTTCACGTTTGTTAAGGTGGAGAATAACGCTTCGCATGTGAAGAGGTTGATTTTTTCGTCTCTTACCCCTGCTTTTTTGGCTTCGGTTGATAGTTGTCCGAGCCCACGCAGCATGTAAACGAGCAAGTCCTGAAGAGCGGCTACGTCAGGGTTTTTTCCGCAGACGCCAGCCACTGTGCAGCCTTGCCCCTTGGCTGTTTGCTCGCATTGGTAACAAAACATTTGATTTTGACTCATACATTGCACCTTAACTAACGTAATAGGCTGCTTCGCACATAGGGGTTGCCCCGAATGTTTTAGGGATTTAAGATCAACGCACAAACGCGGCAGACAAACAACCCTTATTAGCAAAGCCAAGTTTAAACCTAGTAAGACTCGGCGGGAAGGTTGGATCGTGAGGAAAAAGAAGGCGCTGTTCCTGACGTTTTGGATGTACACTCTTCTTCTTTGGCTCTACATTGTTGCAAGGATAGTTGTCGACCATGTTCCCTTAGACGCCCTGTACGTCAACTTTGTGCCGTTCTTCACGTTCATCAGGCTTGGAGCCATCGCTTTCGTCTTAAGCATGATATTCATGTACCTGTACCTCACCGAAGACTAGAACAGCGCTTTAGATCTTGTAGTATTTTGCGTAAAGCACAATACCGACTGCTAAGATGGCAACGCAGGATGCAGACACCAACGCCAAGTCCGTGAGTATGGCTGGGCTTGTGATGGCGGCGCCTCTGAGGAACAGCGAGGTCAGGGCGTTTGTGACGTAGTAGCTTGGTACGAATTTGCCTGCAACTTGAGCACCCGACGAGAGCGATGCGCCTACGAATGTGCCGAGGAACAGTTGCGGAAGCACGAACAGGAAGCTTAAGCCCGTTGCCGCTCCTGCCGATTTTGCGATTGTCGCGGTGATTAATCCGAATCCAACGTTGGAGAGCGAGAACATCAGCACCAGCACAAACGCGAACGCATACGTGGTTACGCCGACGCTTGGTCTGAATCCTAAAGCGTACGTCATTGCAAAGACCAGCGCTGCCTGGATCAGTTCGATGCCCATGTAGGAGGCAACTTGGCTTGCCATGAATTCGGTGGCTGTTGTCGGCGACACGCGGATGCGCTTCATCATGCCGTTCTCTCGGTCTTGCGTGAACGATTGGGCAACCATCATGATGAGGAAGATGGATGCGAACGTGAACATGCCTGGAGCGATGAAGTCAAGAGCCGACGTTGATTTTACTTCAACTAGAGACGCGGTCTGGATTTGAAGTGGGCTCTGCATCACCTGCTGGCTCTGCTCCGTCATGGATACGAGGGCTTGTTGTATGATGGGCGGTACTGCTTGGGTAGCAACTAAAGAGCCTTTGTCAAGGTACAGTGTGACAGTGGCGTTTGTCCATTGCGACGGGTCGTTTGGCGCCGCCTGGTAAGCCGCAAGGCTTTGGCTAAAGTCCGCTGGAATCACCATGACTGCCTGCACGGTTCCCTGTGATAGGTCGCTTTGCGCTGTCTGGTTGCTGGCGTAAACGTGAATGTTGATTATTTTAGTGTCAGACAATGACGTAACCAGTGTTTGCGATGCGTTAACGCTGTTTGCATGGTCCAAGTTGACGACGCCGATTTGGTAGGTTACTGTTTGGCTGCCGCCGACTCCGCCCAAAGAGGCTCCGAAAGCGAACACGAAGATTATTGGGAAGAGGAAGATCATGAAAAGCACTGCTGGCTCGCGAACCGTTTTTTTGAGTTCCTTTTTTACTAAAGCTGATACTCGTTGGAGCTTCATTTATGCGTCCCCCCGAATGGTTCTTCCCGTAAGTTTGATGAAAAGCTCTTCCAAGTTTTTGACTTGGGCTTTAGCGATCAGGTCTTTAGGTGTTCCCAGCGCGATGAGTTTGCCATGGTCAATTATGCCTACGCGGTCGCACAGCTCCTCAGCTTCTTCCATGTAATGCGTGGTCAGGATGACTGTTTTGCCTCGTATTTTTTGGTCTTTGATGAAGTCCCAGACTGCATGGCGAGACTGCGGGTCCATAGCTACCGTGGGCTCATCCAAAAACACCACTTGCGGGTCATGGATTAACGCCAGAGCCAAGCTTAGCCGACGTTTCATGCCGCCGCTGTACTTAGACGCCACCCTTTTCGCATCTTCCGCCAAGCCCATTCTGCCAAGAAGCATTTTACTTCTCTCCTTGAGCGCTTTTTTGCTCATCCCATTTAGGTTCCCGAAAAGCTCCAGGTTTTCTGCCCCAGTCAAGTATGGGTAAATGGCTGTTTCTTGAGTGCAAACGCCGATTAACTCTTTAACTTTCTGCGTGTCCCTTTGAACGTCGTAGCCGTAGATTTTGGCTGTTCCGCTTGTCGGTTTTATGAGTCCGCACAGAATGTTGATGGCGGTTGTTTTTCCTGCGCCGTTGGGTCCCAGCAACCCGAAGAGTTCGCCTTTGAAGACTTGAAGGCTGAGGTTGTCCAACGCCGTTTTGTCTTCGAACCTTTTGGTGAGATTCTGAATGTTTATAGTCGATTCCGACATTTTTCCCATCTCAAGTTCCCAGTAGGCGCGGCGCAATTTAGTTTCATGTTTAGGGGTTGCAGAAAGAAAAGCCTCTTTGTAGACAGTAAAAAGTTTCTTTTTAACTAAAACTGGTTAAAAAAAGCCCATGCCTCAGAATCTGCCGTTGCTACGGGATTTCATCCATCCACGTTGGAAAAATGTAGCCCGTGTACAACACGTTCGGCAGTACAGCCTGCACCGTCGGCTCGTTTTCTAAGCTTTCCCGAAGGTCACGGAGCTCTTTCGCGGTGGGCGTCCACGCCATGAAAAGGTAGCTGTTTGGTATGTTGCTGAATCCCCAGTAGAAGATTACGTTCGGGCAGTGTTTTTGCCAGATAGCGTTGACGGCGTTGGGGTCAGCTTCGGGTTTCAGTTGAAGGAGAAAGGTGCCTATTATGTCGTTAGAAGCGTCAGGGTACCAATCCATCGACAACGAAATGAGGTAGTTCTTGATCATTCGGTTGAGCCTCCGCCGAACCGTTTTAGCTGATACGCCGAGTTCTTCAGCAATTTCCGACGTGGGCTTGCGTGAATTATCCTTCAGTGAACGAACGATTTTGTAGTCAAGCTCGCAAAGGCTCGTTTCGGGGTTAGCAATAAACTTCATGTAAGGTGGTATAGGCGAAACCGTTATGCCAACCGTGGGCTCAGGCATCTGAGCTGCCTCTTTGACGAAGCGGACCAGCCCATCCAATTCGCCGATGCTTTTCAGGTAAGCGCCGATATACAGGATGTTGCCGCCGCCTACTGCCAACCAGTAGATGGAGCCGTTTTTTTCCAGTTTCGGGTTTAAGCCGCGGATCAAATTAGCCTTGGAAGCCCCGAAAACAAGAACGTGAATGCCGCCTTTGGCGACTGGGCTGAGTTTAGCGGTGAATTTGCGTATGACGCCCATCTGGATTAAGGTTTGAATGCGGTTGTGGACGGCGGTGACGGAGAGGTTCAGCTTTTCTCCGAGTTCACGGTAAGAAAGTCTGGAATTTGAAAGCAGCAGCTGGCACAGAATCACATCCGTCTTGTCCAAGGTCACACCATACTCCGCTTCTATATCGCAGACAGCTTAAAACTTTTAGCATTGCTTGTTGTAAATGCCGAAAAATTACCCGACTTTCCTTCCCTCTCGGTTTCTGATGAATATTCTAGTGAAAGCACCAAAGCTTTGAAACAGGCATAACAAAAAATAGAATTAAATAAGCTGGCAGACCATGGGTTAATAGCTGAGTTTGAGGGGAGCCGCCGAAGTTGAAGCACAAAAAAGCCGTCTTAGCCGTGTTGCTTGTGGCTATCGTGGTTGTAGCCTTTTTTGTAGCTTACAACTTGGATACCCCAGCAAAGCAAACGGAGGCGGCGTCCAAGCCTTTCTACCTTGGGATTGAAACAGGGTGGAACGCCAACGTCAGCCAATGCGAAGCGTCGATTGATCAAGTTAAGGGTTACACCAACCTTTACATCATCGCCTCGCCGCTTATCCTGCGCAACGAAACGATGCTTAACGAGGTCTGCGACTACGCCTACAACGCGGGCATGTACATTATGCCAGCTTGGTACCAAGACCTCTTCAACACAAGCCTCGGTTACGCTCCAGCCTCGTGGTTCACAACGGCGAAGGAACGGTACGGCGACAAGCTGCTGGGAATTTACTTTTATGATGAGCCGGGAGGAAGTCAGCTGGACGAAACCATTAACTTCACGTCGAATAACGCTTACAACGAAACAAGCCAGCCCATCAGCTACCAAGACTACGCTAACTGGTACTTCCAAATATGGACACAGGGTAACGGCGTGCCAGTTGCAGCCAACTTGACGCGAAGCCTTGGCCCTTCACTGTTCACTTCAGACTACGCCCTGTACTGGTTCGACTACCAGCTCGGGTACGACACGGTGCTTGCCGAGCTCGGCTGGAACAACAGCAGACCGTTGCAGGTTAGCTTGGTGAGGGGCGCGGCGGAAGCCCAGAACAAGAGTTGGGGAGCCATCATAACATGGACGTACGATCAGGCACCCTACCTGGAGACGCCGTCTCAGTTGTACAATGACATGGTTTTGGCTTACAATTCAGGCGCGTCGTACATAGCCATCTACGACTCGTCCAAAAACTACGTAAACACAACGTTGACAAACCCAGAATACTTTACCAAGCTGAAAGAGTTCTGGAGTTACGTGCAACAGAACCCCGAGAAGCAAGGCAACCTCAAAGCAAACGTTGCAGTTGTCCTTCCGCAGGATTACGGATTCGGGTTCCGCAACGAAAACGATTCAGTCTGGCAATACCACGCCGCAACAGCTTGGACCCAGCAACTGTACAACGACGTCACAAACCTCCTGACGCAATACAAGTCAGGCTTAAACATCGTTTACAGCGACCCCCAGTTCCAAGGCGCCATCAAAAGCGAATACAGTAAAATTCTCTATTGGCCGCAGGACTTCGAAAAAGGCGTAAGCTACCCGGTCACGGACTTAAACGACAGCTTAGGGTACAGCACCATTCAAGACGCGGTGTCCTCGTTTGCAACTTATGAGGGTGACACCATCCTAGTCGACTCTGGAACGTATCAGGGAAACATAAACGTAAACAAAACCGTCTCTTTAACCAGCCAAAGCAGTGGCACCACTACAATAGAAGGCGTTGGCAATGGGACAGCTTTAACGATTGCCGCTGACAACGTGGCTGTAACGGGCTTCACCGTCAAAAACGCTGATTACCCCGCTTCAACGGTGGGAACTGGGATTTTGCTTGAAAATGCCCATGGCTGCACAGTAACAGATAACGTTGTCGCTGGCAATTACATAGGAGTTCTTCTTAACAGTTCAACCTCTAACGTTTTTAGAGGCAACCAAATCAACGGCAACACGTACAACCTGATACTTCAAAACTCGTCGCCAAACAGCATCGACAGCTCAAACACGGTCGGCGGTAAACCCTATACCGCAGGATAAACACGTCACAACCAAGCATCTCCAAATTCGGTTTGGCTAACCCCTTTGTTTCCCTTAGAAGCGGTTGTTGTAGGCACTATACAGTCACAACTTCTAAAGAACACAGACATGCCTCATTGATTGAGGAAAAACTTTGAAAATTGCAATCATCGGAAAAGGCAACGTTGGCACCGCGTTGGGCAAAGGCTTAGCGGGCAAACATGAAGTGAAATTTGGTCACCGAGACCCAGCCGAACCCGTTGCTCAAGCCGCAAAATGGGGAGAAATAATAATCCTTGCAGTACCTCACGAAAATGCTGACGACGCGGTCAAAGAGATCAAGCCTTACGCTGACGGGAAAATCGTCATCGACGTCACAAACGCCATAGGAGAAAACATGGAGCTAGCAATAAGCTGCAACACCTCAACGGCGGAAGAAACCCAGAAGAAACTGCCCAAAGCCCGCGTGGTCAAGGCTTTCAACACCGTTTTCGCCGCCAACCAAAGCACTGGCAAAGTAGGCAGCGAAAAATTAACGGCTTTCATCGCGGGCGATGACTCGAAAGCTAAGCAGACCGTCGCTCAGTTAACACGGGACCTCGGGTTTGACCCTGTAGACTGCGGACCATTAATGGCTGCACGGTACCTTGACGCCATAGGAATACTGATAATCAACTTGGCCTTCAAGCACGGGATGGGCCCAAAAATTGGTTACAGACTTGTCAGAGGATAAACTTTTGCGTTTGCACACTTAACGAAGAATCCAATACCTATTAAGCTTAATTAATGGCGAGCAGAGGGTTGGTTTCCCTTCCTCAGTAAAAGGTCATCTACCGTCTTGAACTTAAGTGAGGCTTTTAAGGCGAAAAACCACTCTGACGCAAATGCTAGTGCAGGAGGTGGGATTTGAACCTCCCAATGCGTGGAGATGTCACCCACGTTCCCCCTTTTTTATTGAACATTTCGAGTTTTTCAAGCGCTTGGTTTGATTTTTAGTTTATACTTAGTGGCTTGTCATCGTCACTTAAAATAGCATTTAAGATTTTCTCTGACTATAACCAGCGTCTAACATCATAAACCCATGAATTATCTGCGCAAGCATTAATCCAATATAAGTTTGGTCAAAATGGTCATAGTAGAAATTCAAAGTTAACTCGCATAAAGAACCTATTGTGGACCCTGTCTGTTGAAGACTTTGACCTTTCACGTATTTGTGTGAAACCAAGTTAACCATTAAATATATCTAACAACTTTGTTTCTCCTATCTGAAGATGTAAAAATGAAAGAATTTGAGAAAATTAGCCCAACTGCTAAACTTGTAGCTTATTCAAGAACGTTTACTGACATTCCCTTTGCTAAAGAGATTGCAATTAAAAGTAACGCTAAACAATCCTTCGAAGAACAGACTGGGGATATTCGAGGTTCTCCTATCTGGGAAGCACGATATAAAGTCACTGATAAAATAATCAAAGAACATGGCATAACTCAAGTTTTAGAGATTGCCGCTGGACTGTCTCCTCGTGGTTTATCGATGACAAGAAATTCCGATGTCGTATATGTAGCAACTGATTTGCCTCAAATTCTGGAAGAAGAAAAGGAAATTGCTCAGTCAATTCTTGCTCAGTCAAATGAATCACGTCCGAATCTCCACTTTCAAGCAGTAAATGCTCTTGACATGGAGAGTTTATCGAAGGCTGTTAATTTTTTCAAAAAAGACAAATCTCTTGCAGTTATCACTGAAGGACTTTTACCGTATTTTTCAATGGAAGAAAAACAAACCTTAGCTAAAAACATCCATAAAATATTCAGTGAATATTCTGGCTGTTGGATTACTAACGAGGTTTATAGCAAGGACGCACTAAAAAAAATTAGCCAATCAGCAGATGATTTTACTAAAAATCGTATGAAACAGGACCAGTACAACATTCTCTCTGGACAAAATGTTTTCTCCGATGATGATGAAATAAAAAGATTTTTTGAAAAAGAAGGTTTTAAAATTGAGAAATATCCTCATTCAAAAATCTTCGGAGACTTAACGTCGGTAAAAAACTTGGGTCTTAGTGAACAAGAGATAGTAAAAGTAAAGCAACTTCTGGATATTAAAGATACACTGATTTTAACGCCATCTTACTGATATTATGTTAACGGAATAAAGGGAATTAACACATTTAAACTGTTTTCAGAAGTCCTGCGTAAGACCATGGACATGCGGTTCTGTCAACATGTCTTCCACTTCATCTTGAGACCTCTTTACAAGAAATGAAAGTAGTTTTTGGTCCTAATTAAAGAGTTTTTGATGGTCCGGGACAAACTCCCTGCAATTTACGGATCAGGGTTCCTTTGAACCGCCTAAGCTGTGGAGTTATCGCCCTCATTTCCCTTTTTTTATTACGGTTAACGCTTGGTTCATCAGCCTTGTTCATTAGCCAGAATCAATAAAGTTTTTATTTTTCCGCTAAATATTCCTCATTAGGCATGAAGAACCAAAAGAAGAACCGCAAAGTGAGACGCAAAGAAATCTTGGCCGAAATTCTATCTCAGCAAAGTCCATAGCGGTTAGTAAAATATTGAATCCTTAGAAGAAAAACATGCGCCTTAGGTTCTGGCAAAGGCGGCACTTAGTTGATGTGCCAAATTTTATAACTCCACACACGAACTTCATTGGTGGTCGTTTCGCTTTCAAAAACTGTTATTTTTGGGTATACAACTGAACCTTCTTGTTCTTTCAATTTTACAATTCCATTATAGAATTGAGGATCTTCGCTTTTTGCCGCCAGCAGTTCCCAGTTCAGTTATGAGTTTTCCGAGTGACTTTGTCCCGCTTACTGGTGGGTGGGCTGGTTTTCTGGGGTAGTTATTTTATGAATAGTACGCCTTTAAGTTTTTTGAAATGCTCATCGCCTGTGACAACATCTGCTTTTTTGATCACTCCCGTTGCGTAGACCACAGAGTCCGCAAGTCCCCACCCATCGATTTCCTTTTTCATTTTACATTGCGTTTTCGCTGCTTCAACTGCTATTAATTCGTCCAGCTGAGCCAGGGAGCTTTTTTCTTTAATGAATGTTCTTTGCTTTTCGGCGTGTTCTTTCCCTTCCACTTTTAGGGTTTTCTCGTAGACTTCGGCTAGGCATATTGTAGGAGTTATTTTTTCTTCGGAGCTTTCAATTAGGGGTTTGGCTTTTTCGCCTGCTTCTGTTCCCATGAAGTACGCTAACCATGCATAGGAGTCGATGACGTATTTCATAGGCAGCGATCCTTATGATCTCTGACGTCTGTGAGGTCTGCCTCTTTCATGGTGCCAAACATGCTTTCTGTCTTTGAAAAGTATTCGATGAGAATTTTGTTTATTTGGCTTGAAATGTTTCGGGCGCCTGCCTTCTCTTTCAAAGTTTGGTAGACGTCATCCCGCAAGGTTATAGTGGTTTTCTTCGCCATAAACATAACCGTAAATATCTATGTCTAAGCCTTCTTTTAAGGTTGCTGAAGTAGAAAAACAAAACCCAAGCAAAACCGAACCTGCCGCCGAATAAGCCGCCGCGCCCATAACCGACAATAACTTTAACATGGCGTCAACATTGAAAGTCGCAACCCGCCCATAGCAAAGTCGCAACGTTCAAGCAGAAGCCAAGCCTAAACCAAAAAAGCAACATAAAACGCAAAGAGCCACGGCGGAAAGTCGCAACTTATCCGTAGCAAAAGTCGCAACTTAAATTTTTACGGAAAAAACCAACATCACAGCAAACAGCCGACAAACCAGCAAAAAAGAGCAATTCCACGAAAAAAGCCTGAGGTCTCCATGTTTCAGGGGAAAAGTTTAAGGGTTAACGTTAGTTATGATTTCGCGTATTCCTAATCTTTGAGGTTTATAGTTTGACCACTAAACTTGAATCCATAGAAGAACGCAAGGCAGAAGTCCTGATAAAACTTCGAAAATACAAGCTTATTGAAAAAGAAACAGGAAAGTATGAAGGCGCATTATCCTACATAGTTGATATTCCTCAGGACAAAGAAAAAGCCCTAATCTGGTGCATCTTGGGCGAAGCAACCGTCGGCATAGCCGCAATGAACACCCTGTACAAAGTGATGAAGGAAAAAGAAATTGACCGCGCAATAGTCGTCACCGAAGGACGTTACACACATGCGGTGAAACTTGGCGCAAAAAAGAAACAGGTCGAACTGCTCCCAAAGTCTTTCCCAGTCTTCGACATTTTCGAGCACGCGCTTGTGCCACTACATGAAATCCTAAGCGAAAAAGAAAAAGCCCAGCTTCTCGCCCAATACAGGGTTCAACCTTACCAGATGCCGCAGATAAAGTCAGGCGACCCAGCAGTGAAAGCCATAGGTGCGAAACCTGGTGACGTGCTGAAAATCACGAGGAAAAGCACAACGGCAGGCGAGCACATAACCTACAGATACGTAGTTGAGTAAAAAAACGGGTGGGCAATAGTCTATTTTTTAGACTATACCAAAATGAAATTTGATGAATGCCCGTTTGGCTTGAAAAGAAAGAGCGGTTTTTTCAAGAAAAAAAAAGAAATTACTTGGCAATTATTACTTCTGTTGACTTCATGATGGCTTCTACCTCGTCGCCTACCTTAATATCCAAGTCTTCAACTGCCTCTTTCGTTATAACTGCAGTGATAGTCACGGGCATTTTCACTTCAACCTTCACTTTTGCTGTAATAACTCCCTTTTCGACAGCAACAACTTTTCCTTTAAAACGGTTCCTCGCACTTAACTTCAAAGCTTTCACCTCCAAGCCTCCCGGATTAGCCAAAACCCTACCAAAATAGCTCTCAGCCTGCTTGTACTCTGCCAGCAGGTTTCTTGCCAGATCCGTTAGCTTTGCTCCGCCGCCTCCAGTTTTGCCGCCCTTGTAGGTTTCAACTATGGGCTGGTCAAGCGTCTGCTGAATGTCATGAAGGTAATTCCACACGTAACGGTAGGACATGCCTAAGCTTACCGCGGCTTTAGAAATGCTGTTTTCTTTGTCGACGGCTTCCAGAATTTCCGCTCCGCCTTTGCCAATTAACGGTTTGTCTTGGTATTCGAGCCACACTTTGCATGAGAGCTTATGTTTCTTGTTAGAAAGCATTCTAAATATGGTTATGTTGCAAAGTCCATATAAAGCTAATCAATGAAGAAATAATCAGTTTTATTAAATTTTTTGCCGCCACCGAGAATCAGAAGCCTCTGAGAAAAATAGCGGTTCCTTCAAGAATCATTAAAACTCCAATTCCCCGTTGACGAATTTGCGTGATATTTCACTTTTTGGGTTTTCAAAGAAAGCTTCAGGCGTAGCAACCTCAACTATCTCGCCGTTGTAGATGTGAACTATCTCACCCGCTATTCTTCTTGCCTGTGAGAGGTTATGAGTCGCCATCAGAATAATGCGTTGGGCACTCTTCTGACCGACTATTGCTTTCTCAATAATAGTTGCGCTGTTAGGGTCCAAATTGGCTGTTGGCTCATCTAAAAGCAGAACATGAGGTTCAAGCAAGAACGCTCTGGCTAAAGCGATTCTCTGCTGTTCTCCGCCCGAAGTTTTTTTTGCTCTCCGCTTTTCAAACCCTGAAAGCCTCACTGCTTGCAACGCGTCAGTGACTTTTCTTTTAATCTCGTCTTTTGGCACTTTCCTTATTTTAAGACCATACGCCAAGTTATCATACACGCTTGTGCTGAACATTGCAGATTTTTGAAAGACCAATGATGAGACCTTGCGTAATGCGCCACAATCGATGTTTTGATTGTTAAAGTACAGTTTTCCACTGTCAGCGTTTTCTAAGCCAGCCATAATACGCATAAGCGTTGTTTTGCCTGCGCCGTTAACGCCTAAAAGAACGATTATTTTGCCGCCCTGTAGGTCCAGCGACACCGAATGCAACGCTTTCACGGCGCGATAACTCTTTTTGATATCCACTAGCTGAAGATTAACGCTCACGTATTAACCCCCGCCTAAACCTCTCCACAGTGATAGTTTACCCCATAATCCCTCTTCTTGTCTCAATCGCTCTATGAGGCTGATGGTTAATGCTAAAGCGATTACTATTGCCATAAGCAATATAGCGTATGCCATGGCGATGTCGAAGCTTCCGAAGTCTATTTCGGTTGCAATAGCAGTGGTTAAAACTCTTGTTTCTCCCAGCAGGTTTCCGCCTACGATCGTTGCAATGCCGAGCTCGCCAAAACCTCTGTTAAAAGAGGCGGTTATAGAAAGCACCATTGACCAAACTGTTTCCCGAATAAGTGTTAGGTTCGTTCTAAACCCTGATGCACCAAGGGTTTTGGCTAAATCTCTCAGTTGAACGTCTGCGGCACCCAGAGCGTTAGCTGTAAAACTTACTATAATGGGGGTAACCAGGATGGCTTCGCCGATTGCTATTCCATTAAGGGTGTATAGCAGGTGAAAAGACCCGAATTCGCCTTGTCTATTCAAGAATAAAAACAGAAGCAATCCCAAGGCAACTGTCGGTATGCCTATTAACGCGTTGAAGACGCCTTTGATAAACCATTTTCCTCTAAAATTGTACAAGCCTAAAATTACAGCTATTGGAATACTCCAGATGCATGACAATAATGTTCCTAAGCCTGCAACGTAGATTGATCTGTAGACTGTTGCGTAAACTTCAGGGTTGCCGCTTGCGATTAATTTAATGGCTTGCTCAAAGGCTTTTACGATAATATCAGCCATGCATATCACAAAAGAAATGAGGGGAATTTTATTTGAGCTTTTCCGTGCATTATTCGTCGCTTAATTTGCCGATGATTGGATTGTAGGTTGACGGCTGAGCAATCAGAAGTTGTTGGCTGTCTGCGAGGGAATAGTTTGCAAGGCTTAACGAGGAAACAGGTTCCATGAGTGCTTCTTGTACATCGTACGACCCAGAATAGAGGTTGCCTGCGTCGTACCGATACTGAGGCGGGCATTCAGTTCCGTTGGCATTGATGACGGGAACTGAATTAATGTAAGCGTAGCTTTGGATCCAACCGTATAGCGTGGTGTTTAATGCAGGGTTAGTTGCCAAAGGTACAAACGGGTTGAACAATGTTTGGTTATAGCTTGCTATACCATAGTTAGCGATTACCTGTTGACCTTCATTGGAAACTAGCCAGTTGACAAAAATCATTGAAGCGTTGAAGTTTGTGTTTGATAGTTTGGCGTTTTGCGGGTTGTCGATTATTGCGCTGTAAACGTTTAGCAGGGATTGTTGCGCTTGAATTTGGATTTGCAGTTGTATATCTCCATCGTCATAATAAGCGTAGTATGTTCCCGTATCTGAAAGCGTATATCCGCCGATGTTGCCGTAATAGTTGGCTGCTAGCAGGGTCGGTCCCATGCCTGTGCCGGTAGATTTGAACCATGAAGTTTGTGTAAGTAGCTGAGTGTAGTTGTAACCTGCAGCCGTCCACAGAGAAATCTCTTTGGTGTTTGTTCCAGAAGCATCGTCTCTTGAGAACCAAAGCACTTGGCTATTTGGAACTTGCGCTGCGTTGTAGATGTCTATCATAGCTTGAGTAACATTGGTTAAGCCTCTGATGTGTGCGGGATCACTTGCTGGACCGACTATTACAAAGAAGTTGTAAGCCACGATTTTGCGGTCAACGCCGTAACCACCAGTTAGGAAAGGAAGTTCCTGTGAAGGAGAATGAACCAGCAGCATGTCTGCAGATCCTGACTCTGCATCCGTTATGGCAACGCCAGTTCCTACCGCGACAAAGTTGACAGTTATCCACGGGTATTGAGCTTGGAAAGAATCTTTTATGTCATCTTTAATTGTGGTTCCATTGGCCAAAACTTCTGGTTGGTCTTCTAGTCCTGTATCGTAAAGACTTGTGGTTGTTGCCACGGTCAATGTGGTGGGGCTAGGGGTTGGTGTGGGAGAAGGAGTGGGAGAGGGAGATGGCGTGGGCGTTGGGCTTGCGCTCGGTGAAGGTTTTGGCGTCGGGGATGGGCTGGGAGAAGATGTTGGTGTTTCCGTGGGGGTTGCTGTTGGCTCAGGCGTCGGCTTAGAGTTATTATTTTGGGAGCCCGAGTAGGATATGTAAGCGAAGACTCCGCCTATTATGATGACGATTAATACGATTGCTGTGATGATTACATATGTGCTTTTCATTTTTTTTCACTATTTTAGGGAAAACGATATGTATATATAAACATAACGACAGTTGAGCGCTTAAATCAACACACTGCTCAGCCGCTTCCGCTTTCCAGAGAAACAAACCTATACAGGAGGCTTACTTTCCGCGGTTAACTCGTTCAGGATCACCAGCGCCTCACCAAGCGGCATTCCCAGCCTCTCCGCGAGCTCATTGGCGGTCACGTCGGGTTTTTGAGGCAAAATGCTTTCCCGAGTGTAAGCCTTGTGCGTTGGGTACATTACGCTGGCGTGGACTGCCTCGACAAGCAGTTGCCAAAGCGTGTCTTTCGAGTACTGTTCCAAGTTCATAAGCATCTAACCATGCATGTGCTATTCTGGTTATTAACGTAGTGCAATGTTAAGGCGAATGGATGCAATAAACTTAATACTTTGCCGCTGCTGCTTGAATTGTGGAGGCCAAGTCTTGAAGGCTGTTGTTTATCATGGAGCGCACAACATCAGAGTTGAACAGGTTCCAGAGCCCAAAATCAAGGGTAGCAGGGTTCTTGTTCACTTCAAGGCTGGAAGCATCTGCGGCACCGACATGCACCTGTACAGGGGCGACTGGAAATGGATGAAAAAAGGCAGGATTCTTGGGCATGACGCTTGGGGAGTTCGCGATGACACTGGCGAACGCGTGGTTATGGTTCCCATTGTGAATTGCGGGCACTGCTACTTTTGCCTTCGAGGACTGCCAACGTACTGCACGACAGGCAAGTTTTACGGATTAACACGCGACGGTTTCTTCGCTGAATCCAAAGCCATGCTGCCAAGAAGCCTAATTCCCATACCTGAAACCGTCAGCGATGAAGAAGCTGCCATAGTGGAGCCTGTTGCCTTGGCGCTTCGCGTCCTCGATTTCATGAAGCCTAATCTTGGCGATTGGGTAACGATAATTGGGCAGGGACCCATCGGCTTGCTCATGACGCAGGTGGCTAAGCTGAAGGGTTGCCGTGTTATCGCGGTTGACCTTGAGGATTACAGGCTTGAATTCAGCCTCAAGTATGGTGCAGACGCAGTCGTCAACGCCAAGAAAGAAGACTTAGTCAAGGCGGTTAGGAAACTCACAAAGCGCGGGTCAGACCTGGTTATTGAAGCCGCTGGCACACGGCAAACGGTTGAGCAAACGCCGTTTTTGGTTAGGAAGGCTGGGAAAGTGGCTTTGGTAGGCGAGTCTAAGGGTTACTTGAATTTGGAAGATGCGGATGAAGCGTTGTTTTTCACCATTTACATCTCGCCTGTTGAGTACCCGTCGGCTGTGGAGTTAATCGCAAGGAAACTGGTGGACGTGAAAGGCATGATTACGCACAGGTTTAAGTTTGGTGAATTTGAGAAAGCCCTTCAAACGGTTGACACTCCATCGGAGAAACCTTTGAAAGTGATAATATCGAGTAGCCTCTAACTGTTCAAGCCGTCACTTTTCCTTTTTGCTTGAACTGCCTCCCATTGGGTCCGCTAGATGAGCCAAATTGGTGCATCCAGAAGCGCCTAATAGACATGCAGGTAAGCGTTATATTGATTGCCAAAAAATCTCAACATTTTATAATGGAATCACGTAAGCTATGCAGTCGAGGAGAGCCGTTGTGTGGGAGGCAATTTTGCCCGTTATCGGATTCCTTATCGGGCTAGTTTCGGTGATGGTTGGCCTTGGAGGAGGATTTCTAGTTGTACCCCTGTTGACCTTGGTCTACGCTTTCTCCCCAGCAAACGCCGTTGGAACCAGCTTAACAACGATTCTGATGACGACGGCTGTTGCCTCAGCGTACTTTTCAAGACAAAAGCAAACTTACTATAAAATGGGTTTAATTCTGTCGGTAGCCGCGGTGCCCGGCGCGATATTGGGGAGTTTCTTAACAACAGAAGTGCCAGGACAGGTTATAGGTTTGCTTGTCGGTGTTTTCTTGGTTTTTGTGGCGTGGCAAATGGTCTACAGGAAAGGGACTGCAAATAGTTGTGAAAATTCAGAAGATGATTCTGGTTTTTCTGAAAAAGAACTGCTGTCTAAAAAAGGACAAGTATTAGTTGGGATCGTTCTCTGCTTCTTTGCAGGTTTAATCGGTGGTTTGCTCAGCATTCCAGGCGTGCTACTGGTACCGATCATGCTTTTGGTTTTACGGATGCCATTTAAGGCTGTAGCTGCAACTTCGGTTTTCACAATGGTTTTCATTTCGTTGGCAGGTACGGCTCAACACGTCAGTTTGGGAAACATAAATGTTGAGTACGCATTGCTTATAGGATCTGGCTCGATGTTTGGAGGGTTACTTGGTGCTCATCTTTGCACAATTACGGAAAACAGAACGTTGCATTGGGTTTTATGCGGATTACTTCTCTTCATAAGCTTACAGATGTTTTTAAAGTTCGGTTTGGGATTTAATTATTGATGGCAAATTGATTGGGAAAGCTATCCGGCAACCTTGTCGTCATCAACGGTTTTCTCATTTTTATGAACCAGTTAAAAATGAATAATTAATAAAATAGCGTGTTGTCGTGCATCTCAGGAAAAAGGAGCAAACTGCAAAAGTCTTTTATTGATATTCTGTTTAAGTTAGGTAAATACGTACTTGATGAATGAAATGGCCTCTTTTTCAACAAGCAAAGAAAATCTCGGAAAGAAAACTGAAACTGAACAAACCGGTGCTGAACGCGAGAAAACTGAAGATGCTCTAAAAGAAGCTAGGGAACGAACAGAGTTTGACAGGAAACGCTTGGAAACCATCTTGGAGACTATTCCTTCGGCTGTGGTCATTATTGATTCACCAAGCGGAAAATTCTCTTTCGTTAACAAACGAGCCATGCAGCTCTACGGTTTTGACCCGTTAGGTTTTGGCTTGGACGAAAACGTGGCGAAAGTTAAGGCTAGGCGAGCGGACGGAACGGACTACCCGATCGAGGAAATGCCCGTCAGCCGTTCCTTAAAGTTCGGTCAAGAGGTGCATAAGGAAGAAATGATAATCGAACGCCCCGACGGACAAGCCTTACTTATAGCCGCAAGCACGGCACCACTACGTGACATGAAAGGCAACATAACTGCAGCCATCGTCGTCTTTGAAGACATAACCGAACGCAAAAAGGCTGAAAAAGACCTGTTTAACCTCGCCAAGTTTCCGTCAGAAAATCCCTTTGCAGTGCTTAGGATTTACAGGGATGGCACGGTTTTGTATGCAAATGCGGAAAGTCTGCGGCTGCCAAAACCAATCAGGGTAGAGGTCGGCTGCGTCGTCCGTCCGCTATGGCTTAAGCATGTAGCCGAAGCCTTAACGTCTAACCACAGGTTAGATTTTGAGGAAAGCGCTGAAGGGCGTTGGTTCGAGTTTAAGGTAGCTCCAATTCTTTCTGAAGGGTACGTCAATATTTACGGATCAGATATCACTAAACGCAAGGAAGCTGAAGAAGCAGCCAGAAAAGGCGAAGCTGCAACTGTCGCTTCAAAATATGCCAGAAGCCTAATTGAAGCCAGCTTAGACCCTCTTGTAACGATCAGTGCGGAAGGGAAAATAACTGATGTCAACGATGCCACAGAATTAGTTACGGGTTGTCCAAGAGCACAACTGATTGGAAGTGATTTTTCAGATTACTTCACTGAACCTGAAAAAGCCAGAGCAGGCTACAAGAAAGTTTTCACAGACGGTTTTGTTAAAGATTACCCTTTAGCCATACGTCACAAGTCAGGAAAAATTACAGATGTTTTATACAACGCTACCGTTTACCAAAATGAAGCTGGAGCGATTCAAGGAGTTTTTGCTGCGGCACGAGACATCACCCAGCGCAAAGCCATGGAGAACGAGCTTAGGCAAACACTTGAAAAACTCAAGCAATCCAACGCCGAACTAGAGCAGTTTGCCTACGTGGCGTCGCATGACCTGCAGGAACCCCTGCGCATGGTGGCAAGCTACGTCCAATTACTTGAGCGCAGGTACAAAGGAAAGTTGGACCCTGAAGCTGACGAGTTCATTGCCTACGCAGTGGATGGCGCCAATCGCATGCGAGGATTAATTGACGACCTCCTAACCTATTCACGGGTCGGAAGGCTAGGCAAACCGTTTGAGCCGACAAACTTGGAATCAACCTTGACCATCGTTCTTAAGAATCTGCAAGCATCAATCGCAGAAAACAATGCTACCATAACTCACGACAAACTGCCAGTTGTCAGCGGAGACGAGGGACAACTTGTGCAGCTTTTCCAGAATTTAATCGGCAACGCCATCAAATTTCACAGAGAAGAACTCCCATGCGTGCATGTATCAGCCAAGGATAAAGGCGCAGAGTACCAGTTTGCGGTAAGCGACAACGGCATCGGCATAGACCCACAGTACTTCGACCGTCTCTTCAAGATTTTCCAGCGCTTGCACACCAGAGAAGAATACCCAGGGTCAGGAATTGGCTTGGCAGTCTGCAAAAAAATCGTGGAGCGCCACGGGGGACGCATCTGGATTGAATCGCAAGTGGGGAAAGGTTCAACTATTTACTTTACACTCAGTAAAAGGAAGTGGTAAAAACATGAATGAAGTTAGACCTGTCGACATTTTGCTCGTTGAGGACAATCCTGGAGACGTTCGTTTAACCAAAGAAGCCCTAAGAGACGCAAAAGTACTAAACGAAATATATGTCGCGAAGGACGGCGTTGAAGCCATGGAATTCCTTCATAGAAAAGGCCGATTTTCAAAGGTGCCTTTGCCCGACTTAATACTGCTTGACCTAAACTTGCCGAGAAAAGATGGCCGCGAAGTGCTGGCTGAAATAAAGGAGCACCCAATCTTAAAACATATCCCAGTTGTAGTGCTGACGACCTCTAAGGCTGAAGAGGACATAGTTAAAACGTATAACCTGCATGCGAACGCTTATATTACGAAGCCAGTTGACCTAGACCGTTTTGCAGAAATCATACATGTACTTAACGAGTTTTGGTTCACCATAGTTAAACTGCCGCCGAAGGAGTAAATTGCGATAAAAATTCTTTTGATTGAGGATAATCCTGGCGATGTGCGCCTAATTCAGGAAATGCTAAAGGAAGAGAAATTCCCAGCTGAAAATCTCGAGCATGTCGATAGACTTTCAAAAGGGCTTACCCGCATAGCGGAAGGCGGCATAGAGGCTGTTTTATTGGACCTCGGTTTGCCAGACAGCCAAGGGCTTGCCACTTTTGAAAAAATGCACTCTGCAAGTCTTCAGGTGCCAATCGTGATATTGACTGGAGTGAAAGATGACGCGCAGGGCGTTGAAGCAGTTCGCAGGGGCGCACAGGATTACCTCAGGAAAGGAAAACTGGATGGACCTCTTTTAGTTCGCGCCATTACTTACGCTGTTGAACGTAAAAAACTGGATGAAGCCGTCCAGAGGCAAGCTGCCCTTATTGATCTTAGCCCAGAAGCTATTATCGTGAAAAAGCCTGATGACACCATCACTTTCTGGAGTTCAGGTGCAGAAAAAGTTTACGGATACACAAAGGAAGAAGCTATTGGGAAAAAAACTCGGGCACTTTTAAAGATAAAATTCGCTTCGCCCTTTGAAACCATAGAAGAACAGCTGAAAAAAGAAGGAAAATGGTCGGGCGAGCTTTGCCACGAAACAAAATCTGGGCGTGAGCTGTCAATTCAAAGCTATTGGCTAGCGAAGTTTGACGAGAAATGTAAGATACTTGAAGTATTCGAGTCGAACGTGGATATAACTGAACGCAAAAATGCTGAGCGGTTAGCTGCTATTGGAGCTACGGCAGGCATGGTTGGACATGACATCCGCAACCCCTTGCAAACAATTGCTGGCGAAGTATTTTTGGCGCAGAACGCGTTGAAGGACCTACCAGACGGCGAATCCAAAGCAAGCCTCAAGGAAAGCCTCGAGAACATAGAGCACCAGATAGAATATGTAAACAAAATAGTCCAAGACCTTCAAGACTACGCCAAACCAATCAAGCCGATCTGGAAAGAAATAGACCTGAAGAATGTCTGTGAAGAATTGCTTTCAAAAACAGAAATTCCGCAAAACATTTCAGTTTCTTGCCAAGTTCAGCCTGACGCTAGACAATTATTTTCTGACCCTGACATATTAAGACGGATTATGGTCAATCTGGTCACTAATGCTGTTCAGGCGATGCCTCACGGTGGAAAACTTTACATAAGAGCCTTTCTAAGCGACGGCGACACTGTTTTAGCCGTTGACGATACAGGCTGCGGGATTCCCAAGGACGTGGGCGCAAAACTGTTCACGCCTCTGTTTACGACGAAGGCTAAAGGTCAAGGTTTCGGGTTAGCCGTTGTCAAACGTATGACTGATGCTTTAGGCGGCTCGGTGTACTTTGAAAGCGAAGTGGGGAAAGGCACAAAATTCTTTGTACGTCTGCCAAAAAGAAATTAAGCCTTATTTTTTTGCGATTCAGAACCCAAGTCTTCATGAGACTGCGCAAATTTTTGGGGATGCATTTTACCGCAAGGTATATTGCTCATAGAGTTAGTGTTAACCCAGTTTCAGATCGTTTAGGAGTCAACATTCGTGCCTGTAGAAGCTGTAATATTTGATTTAGACGGGACCCTTGCCAACTTCAACTTGGACTTCAAAACCCTGCGGTCAGAAGTCAGAAGCTACCTCATAAGAAAAGGCGTTCCAACTTCGGTTCTGAACGTTAACGAAAACATGTTCGAAATGCTGGCAAAATCCGAGATTTTCTTCAAGAACGGCGACAAGACAAACTCTACCCACGTATTTGAACAGGTCCGCACACAAGCTTTCGCAATAGCTGAAAAGTACGAGATGGAGGCTGCCTCAGCTACAAGCCTACAGCCTGGAGCCCTCGAAACCTTGAAAGAGCTGAGGAAGATGGGGCTGAATCTGGGTTTATGCACGACAAGCAGCGAAAAAGCCGCGAATTACATTCTTCGACGCTTCAAGATTGACGAGTTTTTCAAGATTGTTGTATCAAGAGACAAGGTCAAGTACGTTAAGCCGCACACCGAACAGTGCGAAATCGCGCTCAAGGCTTTGGGTGCACATCCGCAAGCAACCGTTTTCGTCGGAGACAGCGTTGTCGACGTGCAAACCGCCAAAGAACTAAAATCAGTCGCCGTCGGGATACCCACAGGCACAGCCACGTTGGAGCAGCTGAAAAGCCACTCCCCCAACTACATCATAACCTCGTTAACTGACCTGCCAATCCTCATTAAAGAAATCAACAAGGATTAAGCAGTTATTTAGCCCAACTTGTTTACAGTTATCAACTTTGATTTTAGCCTGTAGGTTCACATGTTTTACAAGTTTTGAGCCAAAATTTTCCAAATTTTGCCTGCGCTTAAGGAAGGGCGTCTGAATTCAGATATTACGCATTAATTGCTTTTCTGTTGTTTGCAGAAATAGAATCTTTTTTATTGCATCCACACCGTTCGGGGTTATGATGTAATCACCTTTATTATCCTCTTGGGCTATCAGCTTCGAATCAAGAAGTTTTTTAAGGTGAAAAATAAGGTGACCGCCCTTCAACTCCATTGTCTGAGACAATTTAGAGAAATTCTTTTTCCCCTCGTACAAACTGATAAGAATCTTAAGCCGCACAGGATTAGCTAGTGGCTCAAGCAAATTTTCAACAATAAAAGGAACATCTATAACTTCCTGGCTACGGCTGTCGGCTTTTTCGACAAGAACAATTGTTTGGAATGCCCTTTTTTCGCGTTTCAATTTTTTCTGAAATTTTGTTTGACAGCTCTCGCATTGCGTGCCTTTAGCTTTTTCCACCTGATTTCCTATTTGGTTTATTCTTGCGTCTAGGTCAGCCAAAGCCTCTTTTGATCCGCGTGACTTAGCTACCGACAGGATTTCAGCCAATTGTTCTCTAAAGTATTCATGACATTTTGTCCTTTTTTCGCAATCAGCATTTAGAAGCTTGCCGATATCTTCATTGGCTTCTTCATTTAGCAGGTCGGCGTACTGCATTAGGCGGTTTTGTGAGAGTGCCTCTTCTACGGCGCCTAGCCGGTCTTTTAGGATTACGCTTTCGATTCTGCCTAATTCGGTTTTGAGGCTGCCGACTTCATGCGTTAGTGCGCGAAGAGCTTTAGTTATTTCTTCTTGGTCTGTTTGTTGGTTTTGTTTGGTCGTTTTGGGTACCCACATTTTGGTATATTATTGTTACCTAAAACTATATAAAAGTATTTTGTTTAACGTCTCGTAAAGTGGGAGGTGAATACATGCCAAAAGTGTTAGTAGCATACTATTCCAAAACGGGAAACACCAAACAAATCGCAGAAGCCATAGCCGAAGGCGCAAAAACCGTCAAAGGAGCCAACGTAGAAATAAAAAACGTTGAAAATCTCACCGCAGCGGAAGCCGTCACAGCCGACGGATTCGCGTTCGGGTCACCAACGTACTTCAGCATGATGTCAGGTCCCATGCTAACTTTCCTAACAGAACTCTACTTCGTACGCGAAAAATTAGCTGGGAAAACCATGGTCGCATTCGCAACCGGAGCCGGCAGCCAAACCAAGGCAACAGAAAACATCGAAAGCATACTAAAAGCATTCAACCCAAAGCAGGTTCTGCCCGGATTAGCCATCGGAAACAAAATCGCAGAAACCGACAAACAGCAAGCAAAGCAACTCGGAGTGAAACTAGCCAAATCCCTCGCTTAAACAAAGCCGCCATAACCCGGCCAATCTTTTATTCTTTTTATTTTCGCAACGAAAATCTTGGGTACTGACTTCTAACGAAGGTAGGTATGGGAAAAATGCGGGTTAAGCGGGGGTGACGACATCGTCTTTGAGTACGAGTTTTCTGTCCCTCACCAAGCGCTTGAAGATTTCTGAGAACACTTCTTTGACGTCAGACGAGTGGTTCAGCCCGAACACCTTTGCCGTTTCAGCAATCAACGAGTCTTCGCTTATGCTTAACGAATACCTAGCCACCAGCACCATGGCAGCCTCTACTTCTTCAGGAGCAATCCACTCGGCTTTACGTCTGGTTTCAGGCATGCCCTGCACTGGTACACGTATCGGAGTTTCCTTAAGCGTTGGCGGCCAAAGAAAGCTGCCTTTAAGAACAACTTTCGGTTCCCTCAGCAAATCTCTGAGCGCTTCTTTCACGGCCTGCGTTATCTGCGGCGTCACCTGCTTAATCCCCCAAGCCTGTGCTAACCGTTCAACGGCGTAGTCAAAGTGCACTGGACCCTCATTTTGAACGAGTTCGCCAAGAAGTTTCGTTTGATTTTCCCTGTTTTCTGGATAGTAAAACTCGTTTTTCTGTTTAGAATCAATTGTGCCGTTAGCTGCGGCGACCTTAATGTACGGGTTAAATGACGCCTTAAGCGGATAGGTCTTGTAGGGCACACCGATTTTTTCGATGCCCGCATACTCGATTTTCTGCACATCAGTCTGCGGAGCCATCCCCTCTTTAATTTCAATCACAGGTTTCTGCGTGTCCTTCTCAAGCTGCTGCTTACTGGCTTGCTCCAAAGCTTCTTTCAGCCGTCGAATTTCAGAGTCACGTCTTGCGACCCAAGCGGGAGACCAAACTCGGTGGATACGCCACCCTAACTGCCTCAGCACTTGTTCACGCAAACGGTCCCTGTCGCGCGCGCAGCTGCTTGCCTTGTAGTTGGCGCCGTCACATTCTACGCCGAGCAAGTAGTTTCCAGGGTTAACTGGGTCGACCACGCCTATGTCAATTCTGTAACCGCTGCAACCCACCTGTGGAACAACCTCGTAACCCATCTTCTTGATTTCCGCCGCTACGTCCTCATCCAAAGCCGATTCGAATTCGCCTTCCCTTGCCTTAACCGACTCCAAAGCTTCAGGTCCGCGCTCGGCGTAGTCAAGATAGTACCTCAGGGTTTGCACGCCCAATGCTTTTGTTTCAGCATCAATATCGGTAGCCTTTATCGACGTGATGATAATCACTTTTTCCCGAGCCCTTGTGACGGCAACGTTTAGACGCCGTTCCCCGCCAGGCTTGTTGAGTGGACCGAAGTTCATCGTCATCTGCTTCTGCTGGTCATAGCCGTAACCGACGCTGAAGAATATGACGTCCCGTTCGTCGCCTTGAACGTTCTCCAAGTTTTTGACGAAGAAACCTTCCAAACGGTCTTCCTTGAAGAACACGTCAAACTCGGGGTGCTTTTCCAGTCGACGGGTAATTGCGTTTTCAACGGTTTCCATCTGTGCAATGCTGAAGGTCACGACGCCGAGAGTTTTCTTGGGGTAAAGCGTGAAATGTTCGAAAACAAGGTCCGCCACCTTTTCTGCTTCCACGGGGTTGTTTCTTTTGCCTCCGCGGTCGTAGACGCCGTCTTGGACATAGACCAGTTTAACGCCTAAAGTGTCAGTCTCGGCTTTCGCAGTTGGAAAAGTTACGAGCGTGCCGTCGTAGAAGCGGCTATTTGAGAACGCTATTAACTCTTCATGCTTGCTTCGATAGTGCCACCGTAACGTCTTGACGGGTAACCCTATGCCGAGACACTCGTCAAGGATGCTGTCGAAAACTTCCACGTCCTCGTCGCTAAGCTCATCCCAATCCACATCGTCAATCAGGTTTTTCTGGAAAAACGAGGTGGGCGGCAACTGCTTGTTATCTCCTGCGACAACCAATGTTTTTCCGCGGTAAATTGCTCCGATAGCGTCTTCAGGAACAATCTGTGAAGCCTCATCGAACAGAACCAGGTCAAACTTTGCTTCAGGCGGCAAGAACTGGCTTACAGTTATCGGACTCATAAGCAGGCAGGGTTTCAGCTTCACGAGCAGGTTAGGAATCTTTTGGAACAGGATACGAATCGGCATCAACTGCCTCTTCTTCGCTGCCTCTTTCTGAAGGATTACCGCTTCAGTGTCGGCTGCTTGAATCAGAATGTCCCGGGGTTTGCGGCTGTTTGCCTGTTCAATAACCATGCTGGACGTTAGCTTGATGAGGTCTTGATCCAGCTTCTTGAAATCCGCAATCAATTGTTCATGGTTCTCTCTTCTGAACCTGCCCAGCTTGGGGTCTTCGTTGTAGAGGTTGTTTATCCATTCTTGGTAGACGCCTCTGCGGAAAACATCAACTAAGTCTGCCGCTGGAATCTTTTGCTCAGCCAAGCGGTTGAAGAACCCGTCTAAGCCGCGCAGGGCAAAGCGGTTTTTGAGGTCTTTGAAGTCAACCCAAACCTGAATGTCGTCAACACGGCTTCGCAGAGAGAGGATTCGCTCGCTGATGACTTTTATCTCTAAATCGTTCAGAGGCTGGTTCTGATACTTCATGGGCGCCTCAAAGCGCGCTTCAAACTCTTTCAGGACTTTCAAAGAAGCCTCGTATTTCTCGGTTAATTCAAGGCTGGAGGGCGCGGCGCTTGCACCTTGAGCCGCGATTTGCGCGAATGCTTGCGGGACAGGGACGTCAAGGAATGCAGCCTGAACCTTCTCGACCCAGTCGAGCACAGCTACGATGTCTTGCCAGTCTGTTTCAAGCTCTTTAAATCGTGCGCCGAATTTCTTTTGAAGCTGAGCTTTTTCGCCGACGATGGCGGCTTCCTTCTTTCGGATTTCTTCGGCGTTTCTGAGGTCTTCCAGAAGCTGCTTGTAGCTTTCTGGTTCCTGTTTGCTGACTGCAAGAGTTTCCCTTGTTGCCGCGTTCAGCGGGGTCAGTTGCCTTTCTGCTTCGTTTAACCATTCCTCGACTAGCGGGAGGGGCGTCCAAGTGATTGCGGCGCTTGACTTGGGCATGCTTGCAGGTATAAGCGACTCCAAGTCTTTGAGCTGCTGCTCCCATCTGACAACGGATTCCTGAATTTCCATACCCAAATTCTTAATCATGGGCGACGGGCTGGAGCTGTTCGTTACAAGTTTAAGCAGGTTTTCCGGGATGGTTGTTGCCCAAGAGAGCTTGCGAATTTCGGCGGCAACCGCCAAGGCTTTTTCGGCGCCGTTGAAGTCTGTCTTGGATTTGTGGTAGTAATGCCCAAGCAGCGTTCGAACGGTTTCAGTTGACTCCTCAATCTCCGCCTCCAACTTCTTGACTTTCCGAGCATCAACAAGATCGGCCAACACGGTTTTCGGAACTTTGCCGTCGATGGTGACCCCCGCGATTTGCCTTTGGTCGTTGCGGTAGCCTGAGTTGAAAATCTTCAGCGAGCTTTGGCTGTACCCGTTGTATCTTGCTATCAGCCCGTCGAGGTCAAGCTTGTAAAGCCCCTCGGTGTAGGTCACGTCCAAGCGGCTTTTCAGAAGGCTGTGGTCTTGATAGAGCCGTTTAGCCTTCGCCATTATATCCTCAACTTGCTCGAAGTACTTGCTGTCAAACCACTGCGCCTCAGGTTTGTCCTCGACGAAGCAGAGCAACGCCATGCGAGACAATTCTTTCACTTGCGTAATCGTCAAGCCTTCGCCGTCCAACCCCAACATCGGAGCGAGCGCCTGCGAAGTTTCACGCCATTTCCGCGCAGCCACTTGGGTGTTCTTTATGAAAGCCAGAAGCTTTTCGCGTTTGCCAAAGAATTCACTCTCTTCCAACCCGACCGCTGGTAGCATCCTGTTTAGCGCCTCAAGTTGACGTTTGATTTCGGTGGACTCGTTCAGAGGCAAGTTGAACAGGGAGGGAGTGTAGCGTTCCATGAGGCTGGCGCGGGTGTTCTTTATCCAGATGCTTGCTTCAGCGTAGTTTTTGGCTTCAACGTAGAGTTTTTCGACGTCTGGGTTAGTCAGCCAGTACGATTCTGGCTTGGGACTTTCGGTTAGGAATTTGCTTACTTTCAGAAGCCAGTTGATGCGTGTGAATGTTTCTGGCGGAAAAACGCCCAGCTTAGCCGAGTAATCTTCCGCCTTAAGCTGAAGGTCGCTGAGGGTTCCATTGATGCCTTCAAGCGTAGTCAGCACTTCAGAGCGGATTTCAAGGTTGTAGGCGTCAGCGCGGTAACCCAGCCATGGAAAATCGGGTTCTTCCACTACCTGCCAAACCTTGCTTAGTTGGGAAACAAGCGCTTCCAACTCATGCATCTTCTGGGGCGTCAAAGTGCTCAACTCGGTTAAGCCGACGGGCACGAAGGGAACCCGGTCAAGGCTGGAGATTAAACTTAAAATCTCATAGGCGCTCCTCTGCAGGTACAGTCGCTTCTCATGTAAGGCGGCAACGTAACCGTTCAACTCTTCTCGGTACTCAGTCATTTTTTCAAATTCATGAGCGGACGGCAACTTGCGTGGGACAAGGTTCTCGTCAAGACTACGTTTAAGCTCCGCGACAACCTGCTGCTTGTTAGCTTTGCTGCTGTGAAGTTCAAGACAAAAATGCGCCAAACCAACTTCGCTAAGCCGTTTGTAAACAACGTCGAGGGCTGCCATCTTGTCGCTGACGAAGAGCACAGATTTTCCGTTAGCGATGCATTCAGCGATTATGTTCGCGATGGTCTGGCTTTTACCTGTTCCTGGCGGACCCTTCATAACGAAGCTTTGTCCACGCAAGGCGTATTCAATCGAAACCCTCTGGCTACTGTCGGCGTCAAGAACCTGATAGGTTTTGTCCGGCGGCTCGATTTTGTCAACGTCTTTCTCGTCGGGCAACCCGTCTAAAATGAGTTTGTCTTCTTTGATGCCTGCGATTGCTCGAATTATGGGGTGCTGCGTAACTAAAGGAGCGTTCGACTCTAAGTCTTTGTAAATGACCAGTTTTTGAAATGAGAAAAGCCCCAGGTCAACCGACGGCTCAACTTTCCAGCCTAACTCAGCGACAGATTGATTAACCTTGTCGAAGTAGTCTTGCAGGTTCAGGTTTTCCCACTCTTCAGGCAACAGCGGCAAATCAATTTTGTAATCGTTTTTCAGTTTAACCTGCAAAGCAGGGTTCAAAACCTCTTCCTCTTCGACAGGCGGCAGGCCGATACTGTAGGGTTGACGTATAGTATCCCGTGTTAACTCCAGAGGCACAAGAATCAAAGGCGACTGGACCTGCTCTTTTGTTTCTAAATCAACCCAGTTAAGGGTCCCGAAAGCCGCATGCAAAATGCGAACGCCGCGTTCACGATAATCCAGAAGCGAGCGCCACTGCAGGCTTTTGAGGCTTCTTTCAAGCTCCTCTCGGGACATTTTACCGCAGACCAACTGGTTTGCTTTGGGACGCTGCGGTTCCTCTGGCATGGCTAAGCTGTCTTTAACGGAGGCTTGGACGTTGCCTTTCGCGGTTTTGGCTGTTTTAGCCTTACCCTTACCTTTCGGCTTTTCTTGCGTTTCAGGCTTTTCCGCTTCTTCGGGAGGCAACCAGAAGTCCAATCTTTTCTTTTTCAAAACCAACGAGTTAAAAACCGTCTGCATGTCAGGTTGTGAGATCGATAAGCTTCCCCGCTTGTTTTTGTGGAAATAGAGAAGGTTGTTTCTTCTTGAAAGGTCAATTAATCTTTGCTTCCAATCTTCCACTCTCTTCATAGGCTGGGAAGGAACAGTCTGCGTCATAACCACATCCACACCCTTAGGTTGCATATTATGCGGATGCTTCTTTAATATTTGCGGTATCCTCATGAAGCTCCAAGCAATCAATCACTCAACTTTCATGCGCCAAAAGAGCCGCTTGGGCACCTGTTGCATGTTGGATTGCGCTACCCACAATAACAAGGTCATATTCAGCGATGTCTTTGACCTTTTCCTCTTTAGCGTTAACTACTCGAACGTCCATTCCAACTTGCCGCAGGCTCTGCAATTTCTTCTGATGTGCTGGCTGCTGCTCCATAACGAGTCCCAAAGACAATGAGTGCTTTACTCATGTGTTAGCACTTCCTTTCACTTGTGGTTTCCACCCTAGCTTGTACAGTTTTAGTCCGATTAGTAGATGCCAAATCGTCACGAATAAACCTGCAGAAGCCATGCAGATCAAGCCCAAGAGATAGATGTCTGTCTGCGGCACAAAAACTGACCCAACGAGATAGGTTAAATCGAAGGCGCTTGCTACAATTCCGATGTAAGCGGTTGCTTTGCTGAAAATGCTGCTCTGCAACATAACGGTGGACATAATCAGTCCAGCAACAGCTACTAGAAGCAGGCTCAGGTAAAAGCCTGCGCTCTGATAGAGTGGTTGGAGTGTAGAACCGTTGGCAAGCACTGCCTGCCCCGCTGCTAGCAGTGTTGATCTCTGCGAGGCTGTTGTGGCGCTATAGTATTGGTTGCTGAGGGAAAGCATCGGCAAAGCGGAGTTTGAAACAATATAAACCCCGATTCCAAGGAAGCTAAAAGTTGCAGCAATTAAAGTGTAGCTTTTGTTGGTTTGTCTGAGCACGACGTAGACGGCGAGAAACATTAAGCCAACCAGAGCATAGTTTGCAATGTCAAAAACATTGAGCAATGTTAACCCCAAGAGAGTGTTGTTGTGAAGCAACGTGAACCAGCCGGCTACACTGCTTGGCGCCGCCAACCCGGTGAACATTGGAATTTCTGCTTCTCCAAGGTTTCTTCTGAAGACCAACGCGGCAATTAAGGCGGCAGCAGCGCCTATTCTGTAAAGGCTACTCCATGACGCGTCAGCAGTTTGAGCGCTTTTCTCCTTGCCGCCAGAAATCATCAGTATTTTAATCATGATCTATCGCCTTGGCTGTGCTTTGTTCTGTTAATTTTTGGATTTCATCTTCTTTGAGATCAATTCGGAGAACCCCATTTTTACCCTTGACTTCTAAGATTATGTCAATTGAGAAGTCGCGCAACTGTGATTAGTTTTATTTGATGGGGATGCTAAGAAGTAAGCAGTGAACTCAAAAGTTTAGTAATGGCGATAAACATGTCTGATGATGCAGGATTAGGAAAGCTGTTTTTTGAGCTTGCGAGCGAAAGCAGGCTCAGCACATTGCACAAGCTTCAAACGGAAAATTTGAAGATGCAGGAAATAGCTCGACGACTTGACGTGACTCCAACGGAAGCCTTCAGACAACTGGAACGGCTGAGTACTGCCTCGTTGGTTCAGAGGCAGCCTGATAGCACATTCGCTCTTACTGAATATGGTAAAATAGTGCTTCAGATTTCATCATCATTAGCTTTTATCTCCAAGCATAAAGAGTACTTCTCGACGCATGATTCAATGAGGTTTCCTAAACAATTCGTGAACAGGTTAGGCGAGCTTTCACAAGCGGAGTTGGAAATGGGCACAATTAAAATCTTGAACAAGGGTGCGCAAGCTTTCACCGAGGCAAAGCAGTACATTTGGGCTATAGGCGAAGATACCATTCCAGAACACATGATTCCAGTAATGAACCAACGCGTTCAGCAGGGAATACAACTTAAGCTGCTCATTTCCGAAGAACGCCTTCCAGCTGTTGCAAGCATGTCTGAAACGCCGAAAAACGTTGAAATCAGAGGACTACCTGAGCTCCCTGCAATAATCGCCATTACCGAGAAAGTGGCTGGCATATGCTTTCGTCAACTTGGGGGAAGAATGGATTATGCTGGCTTTTTCGGCAGTGACGCGGCATTCCATAACTGGGTTAAAGACCTATTCCTGTATTATTGGGAAAAAGCAAAACAAACGTAGCGCTAAGTTGCTTTTTTAATTGCATCAAGAACGACTTGCCTCACGTTTTCAAGCCCTATTTCCCTTGTTTCAAGAATCGTAAGACCCATGCCTGACTTTTCAAGTTCTTCGCGGCATTCTTTGGCGTTGCCGCAGGTGTCTAAGAGCACGATGCCTTTGATGCCTTTGAACATACCTGCGAAAGCTGTCTCATCCATGCCTTCCTTCATCAGCCTTTCTTTCATGTGCTTGAAGAACTCAATCATTCCTGGACCCATAAACATCAGGTTATGCTCGGGGTCAGCGTCGAAGAACGCTCCGCCGCCGCCAAGTTGGCAGTCGATGCAGTTTGCCGCGTCAACCTTGACGATGCCGTATTCGTCGGCTAGTTTTTTCATTTCGCCGTTTTGTCCGAGGCAGAGGTCGCCGTAAACCAGCACAACTTTGCCCTTGAAACGCTTAAGGGTCGTATCGAGGACTTTGCGGAGGTTTTTCTCTACCGCTTCGTAATCAACATGGAAGTACTTGCTGACGAAAACCAGCTCAGCATCCAGCCGCCCCTCCTTGACTAGTTGCTGAAGCTCGTCTTTTAGGACACTGCAGGAAACAACGCAAACCTTGCCCTTTTTCTCCACGATAGCTCCTCTCAATACGCATGGCGACGGCTTCCAAAAAACCTTTCTTGGATTCGGGCCACGGCGAAAAAACCTGCAGTCAAGTTAGATGAGTAATTGCTGGGTCAAGAAACCTTGACTTAAGTTAGTCAAGAAATTTTGATGAAAAACCTCTTTAAATCGATTGATGCAATGACAACTGGACAATAGCATGAAGAAAACATTAGCTTTCGCGATCGCTCTGTGTCTTTTGGCAGGATTAATAGTTCCAGCCTTGCGTACTGTTTCCGCACAAGAAATACAACAGGGACCGCCCACTTCCGATGAGTGGTCTCCATTCTTTACATTCACCCTATCAAATGGCGTAACTATTTACTGGTACAATAATCCGCCATTCAACCTGCAAGCAAATCAACCATTCAAGCTAAACTTAACTGCAATCGCCAACACTTCTCCAGAGGGAAGAGCCGTAGGCGTTCTACAAGTTTCATACACGGCAAGTTGGATACCAACTTCTTCAACTTCTCCAATAACCATTTACCGTTGGAGTGGAAACCCAGCTGAACTCAGCCAATGGTTTGGAAATGGACCGCCAGGTTCTGTGACAAAAAGCTTGGTTTGGACGGACATCCCAGCAGGACATCAATACATTAACTTTACAGTCACGAAAGTTGCGTTGTATTGGGGCGGAGTGTTCGGTTATGCTACTTTGGCAAGCAGTGAAGCGTTGAATTTCACTGTTGGGGCTCCCCCAACGATATCGATGGAATCTCCCAATAATCAAACGTTCTACTGGAGAAGTGTTCCGCTGCATTTTGGAGTTGACGGCGCTTACGCTATCCTGAATTACAGCCTCGACAACCACGCCAACGCAACAATTACTGGAAACACAACTCTGACAAACCTGTCGGATGGACGCCACAGCATTGTTGTTTATGCCAGTGACACCGTGGGAAACACGGTGGCTTCGAAAACCTTTTACTTCACAATTGTAGACCCCTTGTACCCGGTTTCGGTTGCAGTAATCGTAGTTTTAATTGTGGCAGTCATCGCAATTGCCATTTATAGGAAAAGAAAGTCGAAGACAAAAACAATACTTCATTAAGCTTAATTTAAGCCATGAGCCGAAAAATCAACCCAAAGTTGCGTCGAACGAGAGCCATCTTCCTTGGTACTTTATGTCTGAAGTGCTGGAGTCGCATAAACTTTTGGAATATTCCAAAACTGTAGAGTAAAAACCATACCTTCCCAGCTTTCCCCAGCCCCACACAGCAAAAGAATCAAGCCCCAAACCAAAAAAGCAACCCAAAACAAACCCTGACGAAAACCCGTCTACCGAGGGAGGGGGTCTAGTATTTACATCAAAATTCCATCACAAATATGGAGTCAAAAAGAAAACAACAAGGTTACATCATGCACAGGAAAAACGAACAAAAAGAAAAACTGAAGAAGCCGATTTTACGCGGCTTTCGGCTTGGCTTTGTCGACTGCGCTGCTGAGGCTGGTCATTTCCGCGTTCGCTTTCCTTATCAGGTCGCCGATCGTGTCTTTGGTGGGGATTGCGCCTGCGACGGCTAATGCGACGGCTTTCATGTGAGCCTGCTGCAGAAGCGGCTTAATCGTGTCCTTAGACGGGTAGCTGATGCCCAATGCCAAAGCGAAGGCTTCCTGATGGCTTTGCTCAACGCTCCGCCTAGTCGCGTCAACGTCAACCTTAAGCTGATCGCCAACTATGATCAACCCTTCATCGAAGACCACACGCATCGAAATGCCAAGCTCAACGGCTTTAATGTTCAGTTTCGAGAGGACACCTGCAAGGCGCTCGTTGATCTCTTCACCCTTACGAACCACCAGCGTGTCCTTGCTCACCCAGACGCTGCCCGACTCGATGCGCGTAGGCAACCCGACGGAGTTCAACTGGCTGATGATGGGACCCGGAGGCTGACCCGTGTTGCCTGCTGGAACAACCACGTCCATCGCGGCTGTGTCACCCGCTTTCGCGGTCGTCTTGACTTTGCCCCTGTCCAGAAGCAACGCAAGCTTGAACGGGTTCAAGTCGGTGAAAAAGTAAACGTTCGACCCTTCCAAGTACTCCACAAGCTTGTTAAGGTCTTTCTTGTTCATTTCTTCGATAGCCAGCTTCATCAAAGTGTTCTTCAAAACCCGCAGGTAAACCTTGCCATGCATCGTTTTCTTAAGTTCCTGAAGCTGCGAAGCACGAACCTTCTGCAGGCTAGCGATGCCGATGGACTTGTACCCTTTAAGTATGTCCTTTATCGCATCAACCTCGCCTGACTTTTCCTCTAACACTTGTTGGGACGGCATAATTTCTCAAACTCATTAAGGTTTAATCTTAACCGGCTCACCCATAGACGTCTTGATGAAAGCGTACTTCACGTTCTTCAAACCACGCTTAAGCTTCCCATCCAAAACACGAAGAACCACCATAGTGTTATCAACAAGATCTTCATCCTTCATCTGCTCTGAGCCAACCGAAACCTGAATAATCGGCTGATTACGCAACCGAACAACCACCGTTTTACGGTGCTTATTAATTAAAGCTGCAATGTCAGCGTTAGGCGGAACAGGAATAGGCATCTTTCCCCTCGGACCCAAAACAGGACCAAGAATCCTACCTACAAGCGGCATCAAGGGCGCTTCCGAAATGAAAACGTCATAGTCTGCCGCCAGCTTGCGCAGATCCTTCTTCTTGCCGTTCAACGCGTCCAAATCGGCACGTTCAACAACGAAGTCTGCATTAGCGTTTTTAGCTTTAAGCGCAAACTCTCCAGAAGCAATAACACAGATACGGTTCGGCTTACCAGTGTCATGAGGAAGCTCAACAATCTCCTGAATTTTGCCTTCCGGCGACTTCATATCGATCTCCGTAATGTCAAGAATCAGATCTACTGTCTGGTTGAACTTTTTCTCGCCAGACTTCGTCTTCGCCTGTTTAATCGCTTCCAATATCGTCTTGTTGTCTAGGGGCATTTTTAAGCCTCGCGCCAATGAGGGAACGGAAACCCATTATAAAAATATTCGCCTATCATTATTCGCTACCAAACAGCTGTTCATAAATTCCAGCATCAATATCTTTCTGCACTTCTCGCGGGTCCTTGCCTTCAACCGTGACGCCTAAACTGACGCATGTCCCAAGCATCTCCTTCGTCGCCTTCTTTAGCGTCGGCGCCAAAAGTTCAGGACGCTTAATCTTCGCTATCCGCACCATCTGCTCCATAGACAAGTCGCCTACCTTGACGGTGTTAGGCGTTCCCGAGCCCTTCTCCACCTTCAACTCCGCAACGATCAACGCTGAAGCTGTTGGAGTTCCAACGGAAACATCAAAGCTTTTGTCTTCGGTGTCAACGCTGATTTTCACCGGAACCTTCATTCCAGCGTAGTCTTTGGTAAGCTCGTTAATTTTAGTGACGACAGCCGTGACGTTCATGCCTAATGGACCGAGAGCGGGACCTAAAGGTGGACCTGCATTGGCTTGTCCGCCACTTACGAGCAATTCAACAATTTTCTTTTCGCCCATTTTTTGTTTTTCACCTGTTATGCTTTTGCTTTTTCGACTAGTTTTACGTAGTCTGAGTGTACCGTGATTGGCAAAGTGAATGTTGCCTCAAGCAGTTCAAGGGTGACTTCGCCTTTTGCCTTGTCGAGCCTTGTGATTTTGGCGCGCATGCCCTTGAACGGTCCGCCTGTGATTTCAACCACGTCGTCTTCGTTGAGGTCTTCCATGACGGGTTTGCGGACGATGTAGCGTTCTATCTCGGCGAAGCTTACAAGTCCAGGGATTCTTGAGCGCACGTGCCTTAAGCCTGAGATGGCTTCTTCCACCAAATGCGGTCCGTCAGCTTCGACGAACACGTATCCTTTGAGTGTGTCTGGCACGAGAAGAGACTTGATGGGAATGTGGTTCATTTCAACCTTTGAGGCGATTAGGCGGGCTACGTTTCTTTCTTGCCCAGTGGTTGTTTTGACCACGAAAATTTTGGTTTCCATCTGCTCTTCTTTCTTTTCCATAAATTGTGTTCCCTTTTTAGGTTGTCGATGAAGATGCAGCTGAGCTTCCTAGAGCCCAGGATAAGAGTTTGATTACGTAGCCGATTACGCCGATTATGCCTATGCCGAGGAGGCTGATTTTTATGGAAAGCCAGAGTTCTTCTCGTCCGGGTTTTATGGCTAGCTTTAAGGTTCTTCCTGCTTGCTGTAACCAAGATTGTATGCCCATACTTATCGCACCTTCAACATTTCATTATTCAATAATAAACGTTGCTGTGACTAGGGTTAAAAAGCAGGTTTCCAAGACTTTTAAAGTTTCCTAAGAAAAGGTTCGCGTTCGGTTGGTTGCCTCTTTTTTTGGGTTTTTCCGTGCTGGTTTTTTCTAGATATTTTTAAGTTGCGACTTTTGCTACGGGAAAGTTGCGACTTTCCGCCGTGGCGCTTTGCGTTTCTGGTTGCTTTTTTGGTTTGGGGCTTGATTTTTGTTGCGGGTTGCGACTTTTGTATGGGCGGGTTGCGACTTTCCATGTTGACTCCATGTTGACGGCATTGTCAGTTATTGTCGGTTATGGGCGGGTTGGGTTTCGGGCGGGTTGGGTTTCGGGCGGGTTCGGTTTCGCTTGGATTTGGTTTTCTGATTGGGAAGGTTTAGGTCTTCTTTTTGGGTTGCACTTTTTCTTGGTGTCTGGCGGTGGCGCCTCAAACCGGGAAGAATCGAGCATCAAACGGAAAGCTGAGCCGCCCCAGAACACTACATCAAAATCAAACTAAGACCCCCCAACTAACCTAAACATTACAGGTTTAACAGCCGACAAACTTGCCGAGGCTTTTGAACGGAAAAAATGGGCAACTAAAGAACACTAGCCCCCTAAACCCCTTCTCGACAATCAGCACGGATAGAGCACCAGTCTCCCAAGCTGAAAGTCGTGGGTTCAAATCCCACCGGACCCGCCACCCACAGGGTACATTTATACTGCAAACAAAATTTTCCCTTTTTTCTTTTTTTGATTTGTTTAGTTCCAACTCAGTTTTTCAGACTTTTTTGAAAATATTATCTCTTTCACTAATCCTAATGGAGGCTTTGTTTTGACTCGTGTGAGGAACAATGCCTGCAGGGAAAGCCGCGAAACAGTCATAGAAGACGCGGAGCTATGCAAGGCATTGGACCAAGCTAATGCTATTGATAAAAAGTACTTCTGGTTGCGAGCTCTTGCAACAATTATTTAATTTGCCCGCGCGCGTGGCGTAACGACAGAATGTTGTAAAGTGATGCGTGTTTTGGTCGAGATCATGCTGAGTATACTGCTATTGGTCCCCACATGTTGAAAGTGTTTGCATCTTGGGAAACTTGGCTACAGTAGGCGTAGGTCAGTGATGGGTACTGGTTGACATCATCCGGAGTGATTGTAAAAGTCACTGTTCCACTGGATCCTGGCTGAATTGGGTCGGCGTCGGTGCCTATTTGGGCGCCGAATTGGACGAAGGTGGTTGAAATAGGCTTTAGGGGAGTAAGCGCACCGTTAGTTACGATTGGCGCCCATTGGGCTCCTATAATTGCCCAGTTGTGGGGCTTTGTTCCTATGTTGTAGACGGTCACTGTGTAAGCCTGGTCTTGTGCCAGTGATAGTTGTGGCCCTGGAGATGTTAAGTTGGTGGCGCTGGTTCCGAACCCATATGTTGTCGCGTTTATTTCGCCTTCGTAAAGTGTAATATGTATCGGTGGGGTATCAGAAAGAAGATTTGTTTTTGGATTAGTGCTTGGTCTTTTTTGTGTGGCAAAAAGGAAGACGGCGGCGAAAAGAATTATACCTATGCAAATAATCGCTATTGCATACAATCTAAGTCGAGTCGACTTGCTTGGTGATTTGTCTTGAGTCATGCTTTCAACCTAAAAAGCTTCATACGAATTTTTATGATAACTAAAATATAAACTTTTACAATTTTTGTGCAGCTTTCAGGAGTCTTCGACGAGAATCTAATGTTGGCGATATTTTGCGCGGGAGTTGTGTTGATCGTAATTTCATGTTGCTTTTTCGCCTAAACACTAAGAGGTCATTATTTGTTTCATGCTAAGGAAAGGAATTTCGGTGGGAAATAATGCGAAAGCTTGGGGCGATGCATAACTGGGGAAGATACTGATTGCTAGTGTGCTTTAGTTTCTAGGCTTCAACAAGTAAGCTTTGCGTCTTTGTTTGGGAAGGAAGTTTTCGGCTTATGAAGCGTTTTTCAGGTTTCAGTAAAGAGTTACGTATCCGTTTTGTTCATTGAAGAGCTTTCAGGAAAATCCTGATAGTAGATGGACCATATATCCACGAAGATTGAGGTGGGGTCAAAAATTAAGATTATATTCCATTTGGTCACTGAGGTTGATCTGGATTTTACTTAAGTGTTGTGACATAAACCTTTTAAGAAGGCGGCTCTCATAACTGAAGCAAAAAGTTAGGAGAATTTATTTTCAATGACCCTTAGGCAGAAAGTGTTCACGCTCATTTTGATCGTTGTTTTGATTGTTGCTTTTGCGGTTTTTTTTGTCAATGAATACTTCAACTATGCTAAAATCGATTATTATTTATCTGGAACCACTTATGTGGTTGCTGGCGGAGTGCTTCAGGTTAATTTGTATCTCTATAATACAGGAAGCGTGAATGTTATGCCGACTTTTAGGGTGAGGGTGGTTAATGCTACTATTCAGAGCGTTTCGATTCCATCCATTATGACTAGCAACTTTTCTGATTTTTGCTGGTTCAATGGCACAACTGCCCTTATAGAGAATATTACTGCTTCTGCTAAGGCGAACTCTGCCCTTTGGGCAATTGTTTATCTTGCGCCAAGCAGTAACGTCTCTTCGTTTAGCGTATTCTCCAATGCCACAATACCGTTTGATGTTTTGCATATTAGAAGCGTAATCACAGCGACTCCATCGAATGAGGTTTCCTACCGTTTGACTTCTTCGAGCCGTTTCATGCAGTCAGTGACTTAGGTCCCTTTTTTTCTAAATGAAAACTGAAAGTCAAGTTGATGGACTAATTAATCTTTCAAGTTTTGGTTATAGAGAGGGGGAGTGACTTTGGAGGCTTTTTGTTATTTTTTGCCCTTTTTGTCCGGCGGATTGCCGTATAGCGGTTCGTAATTCCCCTGACTTAGCACAGTTTTTGATACTGTCTTGCTATGTTTGTGAATCTCCGGAGAGACCGACAGAATAGTTATAGATTGGTTATAGCAAATTTAATTATGGTTAAATTAAAAGAGGTGCCAAAAAACTCCGTCAGTTAGTTTTTGCCTTTTTCAGACTGTGTATTTCAGTGGTCTTCTCAATGTTGGAAAGGACAGTTAAAGGTTTTTTGTGTATATTTAGCTTATAACGGCTTTTTCTAAGAAATTTACTCTATAGTTTATTGGCATGTGTCAATTTAAGCGATTCTAATAGCTATTTGACATAAATTTCATGCATGCATAGGCAAGAACATACATACTTTTTTCAATTTTTATCTGGAATACTTCGTTCATGTTTATTGTAGGGCATTCTAAGCGGTTTGCATCCTAAACATAAAACTTCGCATCAACGAGTTTTGCAAGCTATTTTTTTAGGCAATGCTTTTTCCGCGCGCGCTCACACATCTCTGAAAATAAAATGACGTTCCTTAGGAATAGGCTCAGTCCTATCATAGTACCCTTTTCGCAATAACGAGGAATTCAATTTCCATCTTTTTCTCTTCCAAAAACAACTTTGTTTTGTCTCAAGCCTTTACCAAAACTATGGCTTCCTTATCTATAGTTGAATCCGGGCTAACGCTTGCCTGCTTGTGACTGCTAGGGCACTACAACAAAAGGTTATAAAAGAACTCTTTTGAAGATGATACTAAGGAGAACTATAAAGGAGAACTATGAATCATGAAGTTTTCACGTAATAAAATAGCGGCAATTCTGATAATAATTTTGCTATCAACAGCGGCATTCTTTACAATTGCGTTGTTTACGACCTCTACTAGCAGGGGTGCTACACAAGCAGCTATTAGCACTGCAATCCTTAATGGGCTTTTGTACTTGAACAGTACCCAGTCGTCAAATGGAGAATGGTCAGGCTCATACCCGGTGGCTGGTACGGCAATGGCTGTTCTGGCTTTCGAAAATGCCGGTCACTATGGTTGGAATGCGTCTGATCCCTTCAGTAGTGATGTTCAAAACGGCTTGAACTGGATCTTATCACAAGGATCAAACATGACTCTTTCAAATCAAACAGCAGGCAATCCAGACACCAGTGGAACTGGAATAGGCATATTATGGAACGGTGACGACTACCCCACCTATGAAACTTCGATGGCGCTCTTAGCTCTAATCGGCTCCAGTGCGCCGACTAACGTTACCCAGCCCGGACCTTTAGGCGTCCGCACTTACTTAGCTATTGCCAGAGACACTGTGGATTACCTTTGTTTGTCTCAAGTCGACCCGGTGTACAATAGTACTGGGCAGAATACCAATCTTCAATGTGGAGGATGGACCTATGGAACTGATAACAACAACAGCTACAGCTCTTATTCTGACCAATCAAATACTGGTTGGCCTGTGTTTGCCTTAGCCGGGGCCGAATTATGGGGAATATATCCACCGCAATGGGTGTTAAACACACTTGCCATCTGGATCCATACTGATCAAAATCTCGTCGCAAACCAGACTACAACTACTCTCTACGGTGCATTTGGCTACTATGATGGTGAGATTCTCGGGCAGGTTTCAGAAACTGCAGTAGGAATTGAAGAATTGACTCTAGAAGGTGCTCTCTCAACGAATTCCAGTATAATAGCAGCTGAAGGCAACCTTAACCAGATGTGGACTGTCAACGATGGCGGTTGGAACGTTAACATCGGCAACTTGTACGCCATGTATAATGTGATGAAAGCCTGCCGGGAGGCTGTACCGCCAATCACGTACCTTTCCTACTTTAACGGTACTAACGGTATTCAATGGTACAACGGCACCGGAGAATATGCCGACGCGACCATCGCTGCGCAAGGCGCTAATGGAGCTTGGACTAATGGTGGATGGGAAAGTTGGGCGGAAGCCGGAAATTTTTCACCGGTCTTGAGCACTGCAATGGCTGTTTTGGTTCTGGAGCCTTATGTTGTCAACATTGCAACCCTGTATACGCTTACGGTGACGGTGCAAGACTCACAAACGCTAGCGCCAATTTCTGGAGCAAGTGTTGAAGCCAGTGGTCCGAATACTTTGACGGGCACTACTGGAAGCAATGGACAAATCGTTTTTAGCAATGTGCAGTCAGGCAATTACGCGATCAACGCCAGTGCCACAGAGTACAACAGTTCATTACCAGTATCCGTTTCAGTGACAAGTAACACGGGCTACACTGTTAACTTGGTCTCAACTGCGCCTCCATCTACGCCTACGCCAGTATCTACGCCTCCACCACTTTCTGCTACAGCAAAATCGTCATCGGGAGTATCAGTTACAGTTGCAGCAGGAAATTCGGTGACCCTTACGGCTACTGTTTCAGGTGGAACATCGCCATACAGTTACCAGTGGGTCTTGTACGTGTCCCCGTCTAGCTCATTAAACAGCTTTGTTAGCGGGGGGACGTCTTCTACGCTGAAGGCATCACAGACAGCTCCTGGCACCTACACATACTTCGTGCTAATCACTGATGCAAACGGGCTCGTCGCAGTCTCGAACAAGGTAACGTTGACGGTTACTTCATCGTCCACGACGCCTACACCTACAACGACATCTACATCGACACCTACGCCAGCGCCAACAGCAACTGTAGCACCATTCGTTTTCACCGCAGCTGACTGGCTCTGGCTCATCGTGGCCATCGTTATCATCATAGCGTTGATTCTGATACTCCTCGTATGGTACTTACGCCGCCGCAAACTTACAGTAACGGTGCAAAACTCACAAACGCTAGCGCCGATTTCTGGAGCAATTGTTGAAGCCACTGGTCCGAAACCTTTGTCAGGCACTACTGGAAGCAAGGGACAAATCGTCTTTAACAACGTGCAAGCAGGCAATTACTCAATCAAGGCCAGCGCCACAGGATACAATCCGTCAATACCAGTATCTGTTCCAGTGGAGAATAACACGAAATACGTTATTAAACTGAACTCAATTGCGCCTAAGATGCAAGAAACCCAAACAAAGTGAAAGCACATCCACTATTTCCCTTTTTTTAATTATTTTTAAAAGCACTTAACAAAATGTAAACTAAGTCAGCCCTATGTCACAAATGACGGCAGCAATTCGGTCTCGGTGATAAGCACGGGTGCTTTGGCTGCGAGTGCGTCAACCACGGTTAGACTGGCTTTTGTGCAAAAATAGAGTCCTTAGCTGCGAGGGGTCCTTTGGAGAACAGCTTCCTAAGTTGGGGGTCGAGTGTTCAACCCACTCCAATTTTTTGGCATAAACCCGCAGTTATCGGGTGCTTTTTTAAAGCGTCAAATACTATAGTTAACTAGGTTTCGGAGAGCTGAACATGCGCGAAAAAATGTCAGAAACTCACGCGGATGCGTCCGCTGAATCTGCACCTCTGTGGTTTGACGAGCTTACCATGAGCGAAGTTGAGAAGGCTGCGAAATCTGGAATGGTCGTGATTTTTCCAGTGGGAAGCGTCGAGGAACACGGCGCATACCTGCCCCTTTCCACAGACAGCCTGCAACCCGAGTTCATCGCCCTCGAAGTCGCAAAACGAACCAAAAGCCTCGTTCTGCCCACGCTCCGCTACGGGGTTTGCTTATCAACACGCAATTTCCCAGGAACCCTCTCAATCAACTTCAGCTCGCTGTACAGGATCACCTTTGACATCCTCAGCGAACTGGTCCGCAACGGCTTCGGAAAAATCCTTGTCCTGAGCGGCCACGCTGCAACGCTTCACATGGCGGCACTGAGACTCGCAGCAGAAAAAGTTGTTTTGCAGAATGAAGCCGCCAGCGTCGAGGGAAAAGTCAGGATAATGGTTCTGTCCGACTACGATTTCGCCTATGACCTCAGGGGCAAATCTGTTTCAGAAAAGGACGGACACGGCGGAGCAATTGAGACGTCACGGATTATGGCTATAAAGCCCAGCGTGGTCAAAGGCGTCGGAAAAAAGAGCTTCACACAGCCGCCGCTATTTGAAGTCCTTGCGCATCCAGAAAATCACTTTCCAACGGGCACAATAGGAGACCCCGCCGAAGCCTCTGCAAGCAAGGGGCAGGAAATAAACAGCTACGTCATGGAGCAAGTGGTGAAACTGGTGCAGGAACTACAAGCGCCAAAGGTTACCCACTAACGAAAAATAGGGAAACGGATTTCTTCTTTTAGACTTTCTTGAAGGGTAACCCAGCTTCTTGCAGAGCAGCCAGCAACTTCGGTTTGTCCTGGCTTGGGATTCCTTTCCAATCAAGAACTGCCACCTCGACCTTCTCCAGAGTTTTCTCCCTGCATTGCGAAATCATCGCCGCGTCTACTTCCGCAATGGCGTACTTCGGTATCATGTGCCCGAATGCGGCTTCGTCAGCCAGCGCCATGCGGCTGAACTTTGGGTTGTAGTGCGGTCCACCTATCCCAAGAGCCGCCAAGCCGCTGGATGCTGAGAAGTTGGCGATGGCGTCCATTGCCGCTTCGCCGACGGCTTGCGCAGCCTTAAGGTCGCGCCATTGAGGCTCTGAACTGCCGAGCTCAACAAACATGACGGGCAGGTTCAAGCTGGGACCATGGTGGGTACCCTCGTAGGAGACCTCATAGCCGAGGCTCAGCTGCCCGTTCAAGCGGCTCAGCGATTTAAGCGCGGTCGCCATGGCAAAGGCTGGCGCAACAGAAACCGTGTGGGGCAAGCCGCCGAACTCCGCTTCTCCAAAGTTGCCTGTTGTGTGGACGGAAAGGGTGGGCTTTGCGCTTTGGCTGCTGTGCCGTGAGATGAAGACGGCAAGTTGAGCGTTTGGGAAATCCTCTTGCAAGTACTGGGCGCTGATTGTTTCTTCGTTCAACGTCAGGAAGCTAACCTGTTTGTCGTTTACTTTAGCCGTGTAAACGGGGCTTTCCCGATAAGTCTCAGTTGTCTTTGTGAAGGGGGAGCGCTGAAGAATGCTCTTTGCTATGTTTACGCCCGCGATGTCTCGGGTTGAATGAACGAGCAGAATCATTAGCTACACTCTCGATATGCTTTGTTATTTTACCGCTAAAAATGTTATTGAACTTATCTCAGGATATCCTAATTATGACAATGTAATGCGATAAAGTTAAATGCATTTCAAGCTTATGTTTAAGTAGGCATTAACATGAGCAAAGGAAAAAAGCGTCAAGTTTGCTTCCGGCTCGATGGATCAATCGTTAATGAAATGGAAGAAATACGAGATAAAACAGGCGTGCCAATTAGCACTCAAATAGAGCTGCGACTAAAAGGATTCACATTAACCAGCGTTTCAGCCAAGGGAAGCTGGAACAAAGTATGGCTTTGGTATATAAATCTAGAAAAAGACGATGAACTCGCGGATAACGTTGAAAAGGCCGTTGAAAGAATGCGGGAGTTGAAACTTCACTAATGGTTTGCTTTGACACAACTTTTATGATTGATTTACTTCGCCAGAATCCAGCAGCTGAAAAGAAACTAAACAGCTTGATAAAAGGAGATGATGGCCCTTGTATGACCGTTATCACAGTCGGCGAGCTTTTTTATGGGGCCTACAAGTCAAAAAATGTCGAGAAGGAAAAAGAGAAAACAAAGGAAGCCCTTAGCGGCTTTTTGATATTAGAAATGAATGAACGAGGAGCTGAAAAGTTCGGCGAAATCCTCAGCACACTTGATCAGAAGGGACAGAAAATTAATGACAGGGATGTTATGATAGCCGCAATTGCCATGTCCAAAGGTGAATACCGCATGGTGACAAGAAATAAGAAGGATTTTGAGAGAATTCCTAATCTCACGGTTGAAACATACTGACCTGCAAAATAATGCCTTAGCATAAAAAAGAACGGCAAACTTTGCTGCAAGAACTTTCCATAAAGCTTTTTATGGCTGGGTTGATTCTGCGTAACTGAGGCAACATAAAATGCATCTGATCAACTTCAAAGAGCTATCAAGCCAAGACCTAAACGCTCTCGTCGATTTAGGCATCGAAGTCAAGCACAACCCCAAAAAGTACCGCAAAGCGTTCGACGGCAAATCTGCCGCTTTGATTTTTCAGAAGACATCCACTCGGACAAGGGTTGCCTTTGAAGTTGCCGCCACGCAGCTTGGCGGTCACGGCTTGTTCATCGACTGGCGAACCACCAATTTCACTTTGGCGGACATTTCGGATGAAGTTCGCTACTTATCCCGTAATGTCGACTGCATCATGGCAAGATTGCTGTTCAACGCGGATTTGATGAAGATGGCTAACGCATCCCGTGTGCCAGTGATCAACGGCTGCGACGAAAAGTATCATCCAAGCCAAGCGCTGGCCGATTTAATAACGATGAAAGAGAGAAAAGGCACGCTCAAAGGCGCGAAGCTGGTTTACATCGGCGTGCACAACAACGTCTGCAACTCGCTGATTGAGGGCTGCACCAAAACAGGCGTTAAGCTGACAACGGTTGCGCCGTTTTTCAATGAAGCCGCTCGGGATGATGAGTTGCTGGCTGAAGCGAAGAAGACTGGTCTTTGGCAGTCAACTTTGGACGCAAAGAAAGCGGTTAAGGACGCCGACTTCGTGTACACGGACACGTGGATTGACATGGAGTTCTTCACCGACCCCAAGTTCGAGGCGGAAAAGGAGAAGCGAATAAAACTTATGATGCCCTACCAAATCAACGCGGAACTGCTCAAAGGCAGCAACGTCTACATCATGCATGACATGCCGATCCACCGCGGATACGAAATAAGCGCGGAAGCCATTGAGAACCCGAAGTCGGTGATTTATGAGCAGGCAGAAAACCGCTTGTACTCAGCAAAGGCGATAATGCTCACGTTAATGGAAGAGCAGAAAGTTTGATGCCAATCTTTGTAGTCTTTCTCAGGGGAATCAACGTTGGCGGTCACATCGTTAAAAAGGAGACTCTGCAAGAAGCTTTCGGCGCGTTGGGCTTCCAAAATGTTTCTACCTTTAAGCAAAGCGGCAACGTAATCTTCGAGTCCAACACAACCGACTTGGAAGAGTTGAAGGGCAAGATAGAAGAAAAACTCCGCAGCACGCTCAGCTATGACGTCGCCGTCTTCATTCGTACAATCCCACAGTTAAAGGGCATAATTGATTTAGACCCGTTCAAGGGCCAAGACAAAGCAGGCACAAGCTTCCTTGTAACCTTGCTTGCAAATCCACCTCCCGCAGCATTCAGATCCCAATTACCGCTGACAATCCCAAAATCAACAGCACAGATAATTTCATCAAAAGGCAGGGAAGTTTTTAGCTTGACCCATGGAGGCGGAGAAGGAGCACTGCCTAACCCATTTGTGGAGTCAAAGCTGAAGGTGAAAGCGACCACCCGCAACATGAACATCATCGGGGAAATCAGTGAAAAGTTTGGTTAGCGCTCAAACCTTGCTCCACTTGTAGCCGCAGCCGTAGCAATTGCCGTCATGCACGCAAACCACATCGCCGCAGGTTGGGCACCGATACTTCTCGGCTTGGCTTTTCAAGAACCCATCCATGCCTTCTGCCTTTAGCATCTTTAGGTTTTCGACCATGCTCATCCCGTAGCGTTCCCGATACCGCGTGTCGAGGTGGTTCAGGTTTTTACACGGCATCTCGCCGCATTCGTAGCAGGATTTGATTTCGTGGTGGGTTAGTTTTTTGCAGTTTCTTTTGATGTAGCAGTTTTTGGCTCGTGGCTTGCAACCTGCGCAGTAGGTTACTTTGCCTCTTACCCGTGGTATGCCATGCGTGTAGGCTATGTATCCCTTGCATATGACGCAGTTCATCCCGCATGGAGCAATCAGTTCTGGTGTAAACTTGGTTTTTTCCATCAAATGCCGTTTGTCCTGCTGTTAAGTTACCTAATTTGGTCACAGAAGCCCTTGAGCAGTTTCTTAACTTCAGGGTCTTTTGCAGCTTCTCTTCCCAAATCGGTAAGTTGACTTTCGGTAAGGTATAATGGTTTTGGAATCAGTTTTGAGGTGTTATCGCAATATCCGAATCTTAGGTCAATTTCGCCTTTATGTTTGTCATCAGTGAATTTCAAAACTTGAATAACTGGTGACCAAGTTTTATAGTCCACTCTTACTTCGTGGGTTACTACTCCATACCCGTTCACATTAAAATCAAAAAGCTTACCAACATTAGAATTTTTTGAAGTCACTTTGAATCATCCAAAAGCACTTCAGTGTCTTAACCTGTTAAGCTTTTCGATTAATGGCTTCTGAGAACATTCCTGGATACCAGTTTGTTGATGCTTAAGCCACAATCCCTCATTCTCTTCGCTGAATCAGTAATTCTTAATTAGGGTTAAAAAAAGTAGGGATAATAACAATCAATATGCATAGTTTTAAGTTAAGTAAACAACAATGTAGTGGCTTATGGTAACGAAAGAGGATTTGATTAAACAAGAACTTTCAAAAACAGGATTTGACTTCGAGGATGAGATTGCCGCCCAAATGAAAGAATTAGGCGATTTTGATGTGCAGCCAAATTACTGTTTCATTGATTGGCAAACAGGAGAGCATCTGGAACTCGACCTTCGAGCTACCTACCAAGTCACGGGTTCACCAATCCGGATTGAATACGTTATATTGGTAGAGTGTAAAAGAATCCCTGGAAACGCATGGTCCTTCATTAAGAATACCGGTGATGTGGCGACTTCTAAAAATGCGTCATCGATTTGGGATAATATAAACATTATCGGTAGGCAGGGCGAGTTAGTCGAAATACTAAAACCAACGACTAAGGTGAACTCTCTTGTTGCAGATTCCCACTCAAACAGATTTAAGGAGATAATAGTTGACCCGGAAACCTCCAACAAAAGAGACGATAACATCCTCAATTGCACAACGAAATTGGCTAAAGCTATATATTTCGAACAACGCATGCACGAAAAAAATAGCTCAGTTTTAGCGACTCAAACGGATGATATCGACTATGTCAAAATATATTATCCCATGGTAGTTTTTGAGGGTGACATATATGAGGCGACAATGCTTCCAAACCTAACGGTCAGGCAGATATCAAGCGTGCACCTTGACAAGTTTTCCATCGAGAACAAGGAGGAGATAGGCATGACGATAGACATCGTCAATTCCGGGAACCTGAAAGAGTTCTTAAAAAGCGGCCTATTAATGGAAGCCAAGCAAATACGTTCCAAAGAAAAGAAGAATCGGCAAGTGTACATTGACCGTATCCACCGGATAAAGCAAAAAAAGAAGCTTGACAAAACGTGGCAACAGATTTCAGGCGTCCTACCAAAAGTAAAAGGAGTGCCGGGAGTGGGCAAAATAGTGCCCTAATAACCAGCAATGGCGATTAGAAGTTTATTTTCGCATTTTCCGCTTTTACCACTTTATAATAGATTATGCAGACCAATTCATTTGTTAATAATCAAGTAGACATGGTCAAGACGACATTACTTGAATTAAGCGGGTTGGCTAAGGTAAAACGAAATAATTATCGCGGAAATTCCTAACATAATTCTTAATTACTGCGTTTTCTAAAGTGTCTGGCTTGAGGGAAAAAATAGATGGTTAAGATGGATTTCGGTGGCGTCATAGAAGACGTCATCACCCGAAAAGAGTTTACAGTGGCGCAGGCCCAAAAAATCCTGAAAGACGAAGTCGTCGTCTCACTCGGCTACGGCATTCAAGGTCGAGCCCAATCACTTAACATGCGAGACAACGGAATAAAAGTAATCATAGGACAAGAAAGCGTGGAACCGCACAAAGCGTACTACGACCTTGCGGTGCAAGACGGGTGGATTCCTGGAAAAAACCTGTTTTCAATGGAAGATGCGGCGGAACAAGGAACAATTAAGATGTTCCTGCTCACCGACTCGGGACAGAAAGCTGCGTGGCCGACGATTAAGAAAACGCTCAAGAAAGGAGATGCACTCTACTTCAGCCACGGTTTCAGCATCGTTTACAAGGAGCAGACAGGCGTCATCCCGCCAAAAGACATAGACGTCATCCTGGTTGCGCCGAAAGGTTCAGGCACTAGTGTCCGAAGGAATTTCGTTGACGGAACGGGCATAAACTGCAGTTTTGCTGTCCATCAGGATGCTACGGGGAAAGCATGGGACCGTGTGAAGGCTCTTGGCATCGCTATCGGGTCTGGCTACTTGTTCCCGACAACGTTTGAGAAAGAAGTTTACAGTGACCTAACAGGCGAACGCGGCGTCTTAATGGGCGCGTTGGCAGGCATCATGGAAGCGCAGTATAACACGCTTCGCGAGCGCGGTCACAGTCCAAGCGAAGCCTTCAACGAAACCGTCGAAGAACTAACCCAGAGCCTTATCCGCCTCGTCGACGAAAACGGTATGGATTGGATGTACTGCAACTGCAGCGAAACCGCACGCATCGGCGCATTACGCTGGAGACCACGGTTCCGTGAAGCCACTCAACCCGTCTTCGACTCGCTCTACGACCTCGTCGCCGCAGGAGAAGAAACACGCATCGTGCTGGAAAAAAGCAAGGCACCCGACTACCGCCAAAAACTCGCTGACGAACTCAAAGCGATGGGAAATAGTGAGATGTGGCGTGCAGGGCAAACCGTCCGATCGCTGCGACCGGGAAAACAGAAGAAGCAAGAATAAGCTTCTCCCCATTTTAGTTTTTTTGTTTCTGATTTTTCATTAGAAGTTTAGGCAGTTGTCTGTTATCGAAAAAAAGATAAAAAGAGCCCGAAGTTTCTGGGCTAATTTTTTTGGATTAAGATTCCAAGATTAGGGTCTGTTTTAGATCCATGTTTTAGAACGGACGGTTTTGCATGTGCTGCAAACCGTGTAGATTTCTTGCTCGTTTTTTATGAGCAGTTCGGTTTCTGCCGTTGCCTTGCAATGTGGGCAGACATCATTATTCATCATATGTTCATCTCCAGTTTTCTTTGTGGCAGGTCGTACTTGAACCAAAAATTCGGCGTGGCTTGCTGTGGACAGTAAGGACACAAAACCAGTTTTTGGGTATCTTGTTAACGCTGTCGATCATAAGTTAACTCGCTTGGCTCCCTATATCTTTTACTCATTCTAACTACGCTTTCTTGATGTTAAGAAGCGTTTTCTCCAAAACATCTCTTGGGACAGGCAAGCATATTTTATATCTCTGAAAGCCACGCTTTGTTAAGCAACACGGGGCACAAAATTTGGATTACCTCTCAGTCGCCGCAGTAGCTGTCTTCATAGTGACGCTGTTCTTGATGATTAAGCGCCCTTTCGGGTTGAGGCTGGGTTACGCGGCGGGAATCGGCGCGGTTGCTTCGCTCTTGCTTGGCACGGTCAGTTTGGGACAGGCGGCTCAGTCTTTCCTAAATATTTGGGATGCGGCGCTGGCGTTTCTTGGCATAGTGGCTTTGTCGGTTACGTTAGACGCGATGGGTTTTTTCAGGTGGGCTGCCCTACGAGTGGTGAAGATGGCGGGCGGCAGTGGGCTGCGGCTTTTCTTTTACATTGCCCTTTTGACCGCGGCTGTAAGCATTCTTTTTGCGAATGACAGCGCGGTTTTGATTTTGACCCCGATTGTCTTGGAGGTTGTAACTTGCCTAGGCATCGACATGAAAGGCAAGCTTGCGTACCTGTTCAGCGCAGGCTTAATGGCGGATACAGCCGCTATGCCCCTGATTACCAGCAACCCCATCAACATTTTAAGCGCTGACTTTTTCAAGTACAGCTTCATCGACCACCTGATTTTCATGGGACCCGTAGCAGTGGCAACCATCCTCAGCAGTTTATTGCTGTTTTACTTGTTTTTTAGAAAGCAGATTCCCAAAGTTTATGACGTGAAAGCCGCGGACACGTTAACCAAAGGAAAACAGGTTATTTCGCCGCTTCTGCTGAGGATAAGCCTGGCCACCCTAGTGGCAGTCGACATAGGTTACGTACTGACATCTTTGAACAGATTTCCCGTCTCTATCGTCATTTGTAGCGGCGCGGCGTTTCTGGTGGCGGTTTACTGGTTCACGTTGAAGTGGAGCCGCTCGGTGAACGGCAACAAGAAAGGACTCGTTGGCTTGGCAAGGGACATCAACTGGGACATCGTGCTGTTCATGTTCAGCATCTTCATCGTCGTCCAAGGGCTGGAAACCGCTGGGGTTACAAACTTGTTAGCATCTGCCCTCCTAGCAACAAGCAAACTGCCCTCGGCGCTGGGGATTTTCGCGCCAAGCATGGTTATAACCGTCGGAGCCAGCTTCATGAACAACTGGCCCATGACGATCCTCGGGTTGCTAAGCATCCAGCACATCGGCGCGTCCGGGTCAGCCTTGACGGGACTGATTTTCAGCAACATCATCGGGAACAATTTGGGTCCGCACTTTTTCCCGTTGGGGTCGCTTGCGATTGTGATGTGGCTGGAAATGATGCGGCGCAAAGGCATCAACATAAGCCTTAAACAATACCTCAAAGTCGGCGCCGTACTGTCTATCGCGCAAGTGGCTATTGCATCGGCTGTGCTATGGGCAGAATTAAGCGTGGGCTTCCATTTTCTGTAGCCTGAAGATGGAACATTAGTCGCCCGATTAAGAAGCATGAAGCTTACCGATTATTTCCCTATACGCCTTTAGTGCTTCCTCTTCGTTTGCAACATTTTTTATAAGCATGCGCCCGCCATTGAACAGGCTTACCTCATACCCCTTGTAGTCGAACACAAGCGCCAATCGGGACTTCAAACGAACCTTAAACTGCTTGTCAACAACTGGGTACACCTCAGCGAGGCTAAGCCGCAGCGGTTTTTCAGGGTTAATGTTAGCCGTGTTCCGCCCGCAAAGCCAAACAAGCCGTTCGCCACCAGCGATTGAGCCTAAGTCGCCGTGGCAGACGGGACAGCGCGTGCTTTTTGAAATCTCAATTTCGGTGAAATCCATGTCGCTGAAATCGCAGACCAGCAGCTTGCCCTTCAAAGCCGAGCCGATTCCAGCCAAAATTTTGACGGTTTCCATTGCTTGCAAGGAACCGATTATTCCCAGCGTTGCCCCGATTACTCCACGCGTGGCACAGGTTAGCAAGTCGTTGTCGGAGAGGTTCGGCATTAAACATTCCAGGCAGCCCGTTTCGGGAGGCGCAAAAACGGAAAGGTTCCCCTCCATGCCGATTGCCGCGCCGAAAACGTACGGGATCTTCAGTTTGACGCATGCACGGTTAACCAGATAACGGGTCACCATGTTGTCTAAGCCGTCGACCACGCAGTCCACGCCAGCCAAGAGGCACTCGACGTTGCCTGGGTTCACGTTTTCCGAGAAGGCTTCAGCCTTAACCATCGGGTTTAGTTGCTGCAGGCGCTTTGCGGCGACTTCAGCCTTCGGGTAATGCAAATCAGCCGGGTTGTACAGGATTTGGCGGTGAAGATTCTGCACCTCAACCGTGTCCTGGTCGATTAAACGGATGTAGCCGACGCCAGCCAACGCAAGATAAAGCGAGGAAACCGTGCCTAACCCGCCTACGCCGACGACTGCAATTTTGGATTTGCAGAGGCGCTCCTGTCCCTTCTCGCCTAATTCTTTCATTACGACCTGGCGACTGTAGAATTCTTTAGCGAAGGCTTTCTGGTCTGCCATGTTCTTAGACTTTCCCAAGTGAATTTTTGTGTCCAGAGGTGTATATTTGCTTTTTATTCTGCTGCTGGTTTTTTGGTGTTTTTGCTGCTTAACTTGAGAATAAAATGGGTGTTATTTGGAAAAACATTTATTTGTGATGCTACTATCAAAGCATGTTGTTACTACTTAATGTAGTAGCAAAGCAGAAGGAGAAAAAAACAAAACCAACAAACAAGAAAAACACCTAACACTTACCCACACAGCCGCCGTCAGCAAACTCTCGAAAAAACCCAGACCCCAAATCCCTTCTCCTTGAGAAAATGGAAACTCCTCTCCCAACAGGAGCCCCATGCTGGCGGCGGCTGCATTTTCAGATGTTGCAAACCGCAAAACTAATAACCAAATTCGAATGCGTACAAGCTGAATGGGAAAAGCCATAAAAACTGGGCGCTTAAGAGAAAAAACGCTTGCTGAGGTAAAACAGTCTAAGCAAACAACATTTGACAGCTTGCCCACTGTGCAAGAAAAGCTCACCCAAAAAGCAGAGGCACACAGCAATAAGCAGATAATTATAACTGAGATTGGCAACGAAACGAAAGAGGACGATTTAGACCTCAAAGTTGTGTTTCGATTGATTCCGTCAAGAGCAGCCTTTTCAAAGATAACCGCAGAGCTGTATTTTGATGGACAAAAAATGCATTGTTGCGCCGTCCGCATTCCGCAGGGTCCTCTTTCAGCGGATGCTTACGAATTGCCAGTGCCTTTAGATATGATGGGGATAGGCGCTGGACCTCACTTCATCCGGGTGGAAATGTTCGAGCTGTGGAATTCTGAAGAAAAACTTACCCCCGCTTCAAAAGAAGTAACCATAGATTATGTCCCCGTACGCAGGCAAGATAGGTTCATTAAAATTCCAATCGTGAAAAACGCTGCAGCTGAAATCGATGTTGTTTCAGAGCCTGAGAGAGACGTTTACCGTGAAATTGAAAAAGACTCTAAAAAAGAACTCGTAGGCAGACGGGACGATTGGTAAATCGTTTCGGTTACGCTATCCATCGTCGCATGGCAAAATATAATATCCACGTTGTCTGATGGGACTTAGAGTTCTTCGAGGAGAGACGCAAGATAAAGCCGCTAAACCAAAAAACTAAAGACCGCTTAGCAGTCATCGGATTGTTAGCTTTAGAATCAGGATTCATTTACAATTTGGTAGTTAATTTTTACAATTACGTAATTAAAGGAGGGTGGTACTTTTTAGTGCTCGGCGTTCTCGCGTCTATCGGGACAGTGATCTTGCTTGTCTACCTAATTGTGTTTTTGGTAAGCTATTTGGATAAGAGAAAACTCTTAAGGAGTTTTCAAAAATGAGCCAGAAAAGAATGTTTATCTTGTTTTATTGTTGATGGGAAAATAGCGGTGTGTAAGGGTTTGGCTGTGATTTGGGTTAGGGATTAAATTTTAAACTTCTTGTTCAACTGTTTATTTAAAAAAAATAATTCAGATGTAAAAAGAAAAGGGTGGTTCTTAGAAGCCTGAGGCTTCGAGTTTTTCTTTGACTTCTTTGATTTTCTTGGTTAATTCTTCGACCTTTTCTGTGTTGCCAAGTGCCTTGTAGCAGTCTCTTGCGTAGTCGAGTGCGCTGACGCCGTACCTGTCGAAGCCTTTGCTGAAGGAGATTTCAGCCGACTTCATGAAGAGTTCAGAGGCTTTCTCGTTGTCTTTAAGGGCAAAGACGCATTCGCCAGCCTTGTAGTACATTTCAGCTGATCCGAAATAATTCTGGTTTTTATAGTAAAGGTCGGCTACTTTGACGAAAAGGTCTCTTGCTTCGGCGTACTCGCCGTTTTCCATCAACGCATTAGCGGTCTTATGCAGTTTAATTGGGTCTTCTCTTACACTCATGACTTATCACAGGCAATATTTGGCGGGAACTTCCATTTAGATTTTCCCCTCCTAAAATGCTTGGTTCAAAAGGCAGTTAGCTATAAGTCAATGATATAACATAAAAGGCTCGTCTCATAAGCAGATAGTAGAGGTTATGTTGACGCTTCGTTGCATTAACTGCGGCACAGAGTTCCCCGTTTACCCTTTGAAGAGCAACTGCGAAAAATGCGGGGGCACAGTTGAATTCGTACCCGACTTGCCTGAGGCTTCGAAATTGGATTTTTCTGAAAAGCAGGGGTTCTGGAGATACCGGCAGATGCTTCCTCCAGTTAATCACATTGTAAGTTTAGGAGAGGGCGGCACACCGCTGCATAAGGCTGAGAGGCTTGCCAAAGTCGTCGGGTTAAAAGACCTTTACTTGAAGGATGAAACCCGCAACCCCACCAACAGCTACAGAGACCGCGCCGCCGCTTTCGTAACGTCAAACGCGATTGATCAAGGTTTTGAGGCCTTAGTTTGCGCCAGTAACGGGAACATGGGCGCCTCTTCAGCTGCCTACGCCGCAAGAGCAGGCTTGATTTGCCACGTCTTGGTTCCGAAAGTTGTTGATGTTGGAAAGCTGGCGCAGATGATTGCTTACGACGCGGTTATTGAGGAGTCAGGTGACATTGTGGATGATTCGATTCGCAAAGCGGCTGAATTAGCCGTGGAAACAGGCTGGTACCAAGCCACCGCCGAGCTTAACCCATTGGTGGTTGAGGCTCAAAAAACCATCTCGTACGAGATTAACGAGCAGTTTGGGGTGCCTGACTGGGTGGTTGTTCCGATGGGAAGCGGCGGAACCATCTATTCGCTTTGGAAAGGCTTCAAAGAACTCAAGCAGCTCGGGCTTACCAAGATGTTGCCTCGAATGGTGGGGGTTCAAACTGAAGGCTGCGCTCCGATAGTAAGCAAGCTAAAAGAAGAGGTTTCTTCAAAGTCCTGCAACCCGTCAACAAGAGCGTTGGCCATCCTTGTAGGTGAACCGTTGCAAAGCGACTTAGCCATCAAAGCCATCACGGAGTCAAATGGTTTGGCGCTGACAGTTTCAGACACGGAAATCCTGGGCTCCGAGCTTCTTATCGCCAAGCTTGAAGGAGTCTTCGCTGAACCTGCCAGCTCAGCGGCTGTGGCGGCGGTGCAGAAATGGAAACGCGAAGAAATCCCCGCTGATAGCAGCGTCGTATGCCTGATTACGGGTAGCGGTTTGAAGGCGACTGACGTTTTGCAGGCGTTGAATAAAAAGCAGAAGACGGCTGGCTTGGCTCTTGCGGTGAGCACAAAGCAGAAGATCCTGAAAATTCTCAGCGAAAAAGACACGTACGGGTACGATTTGTGGAAGCTGCTGGGGAGGATTATGACTCGCGCGGCGGTTTATCAGCATCTTAACGAGTTGGCTGACAGGGGGCTGGTTGTGAGTTACGAGAGGGATGGGAAGAAGTTTTTCCGTGTTACGGAGCGGGGCAGGAAAGTTTTGGCGGCTTTCGACGAGATCCAGTTGCTCATGTGATTATTTGCAATAAGCCTTTTATCAACAACCCTACATACGAGTAAGTATGGCTAGCTGGGGTAAAGCGTTAGCTATCATCCTTGCCATTGTAATCCTAACAACTTTAGTTATGACCACATCCGTCGCCGTAAAAGCCCAGCCTAAAACTATCATTGTTCCAGACGATTATCCAACTATTCAATCGGCTATAAATCATGCTGACGCGGGCGATACAGTGTTTGTTAGGGATGGACTGTACAATGGGACTTTAATTATAGACAAGCAAATAACCCTTATTGGGCAAGATGAAAGCTCAACAATTTTGGATGCGCAGAAAGCTAAATCTCAGGTCATTCTGATAGAAGCTAATAACGTAACAGTAGCTAACTTTACTTTAGGAGACAGCGATTTTAATCCTGCTACAAATTCTGGATGGTATCAAGAAAATGGCGAAGGTGACGGAATATTAATAGCACCTGGAATAGCACCTGCGGGGCCACTTTATCCAAGCTACATAAACATAATCAACGACACAATTCTTAGCTGCCCAATTTACGACATAGATACTGGCCTGTCTGTATATGACGTAATTGCCGGAAACACAATCATAGTAAATGGCTTCTCCGCGTGGAGACCGTTTTTTAGTTACGGAATTCGGGTCGGTTGCCTTTTTTCAGTTATTGAAAATAACACTTTGGATGCACCACAGGGCTACGGAATAGTTTTCGAGTACACTTGTGTGACTTTTGGTGATTCGACCCTCTACTTAAATGAAAGTGACACTATTCAGGGAAACCCATATGCTCTAACATCTAATGTGCCCAACCCATTTCCGTCAATAGCACCAATTCCCACCGCATCTTCAACTCCTTTGGCTACTCCTTCCCGGTTGCCACAATCTCCAAGTCCGTCGCCCAGCGGCTCAGCTGCAATGGCAGAAGGAGAAGTACAGAATATCATTATAATAGCGTTAGTTGGAGTCTTGACAATCTTAATCTTCACTTCGCTTGTTTACATAAGACGACTAAGGAGAAGACGCTCCAAATTGAAAACTTTGCCTTAAAAGGTCTATGTCACGAATTAAGAAAATCTTCCCAAAACAATCGTTGGGGCACTTGACCACAAAATTATCGATTGAACGGGTTGTGCCTGTAAAGATTTATTAGTATAGTTGTAACTTTACTAAAGTTGCAACTATTAGGGATCAAACGAGACATGACCATCAACAACAAAGGGAGAATAACCCTCACCGTCGCGCAGGCAGGAATCATGGCGGCGCTGGTCGCAGTCGCAACATTTGCAGTGCAGGTTCCGATCCCAGCAACCAAAGGGTACCTAAACTTCGGCGACATCATGATCTTTGCCAGCGCCCTAACTTTCGGTCCAATCATCGGCGGCTTCGCAGGCGGTGTTGGATCAGCATTATCAGACGTAGCCAGCGGATATGCCTCAACCTATGCTCCATTCACGCTTATCATAAAGGGCACAGAAGGAATCATCGCTGGATTAATAGCTAAAAGGGGAAGCAAGAAAAGAAACATTTTAGCGGTCGCCGTTGCAGGCGCAGAAATGGTGTCAGGATACTTCTTAGCGGAATTCTTCGGCCTTTCATTAGGCTGGGCAGCAGCAACCGAGGTTCCGTTTAACATATTGCAGATAGCTGTGGGCGGCGCAATCGGCGTCCCAATAGCCATGGTTATAATGAAAAGGCTCCCCGAAGCCTGGATAAAACTAGGCCCAAGCAAGCAGAAGAATTCGGGACAGCTTAAAAGCTAGATTTCACAGAGGATAAGCCATGAAACTTCCACCTGGAAAAATCCCCGTTGACATTTTAAAAGAAGTTGTTTTCAGAAATCTTGGGGCAGAACGTAGCGAGGTCATCTTGGGTCCAGCGGCGGGCATTGACGGCGCAGTTTTAGATGTCGGAAGCAAGGACGCCATCGTCTCGATGGATCCGATAACTGGCGCGGTTGAACGCATCGGCTGGGAAGCGATAAACGTTAACGCTAACGACGTGGCGACTTTCGGGGTGGAGCCAGCCTTTTTCTTTTCTTGCATAATGCTGCCTGAGAACGCTGACAGCAAAATCGTGGAGACAATCAGCAGGCAGATGGACGCCGCTGCAAAGGAGCTTGGCATCGCCATCGTTGGCGGGCACTGCGAGTCGACACCGGGACTTGCAAACCCAATCGTTGTTGGCTGCGTTATGGGTTTAACGGAAAAGGGCAAATACGTCACTGCGGCGGGGGCGAGAAGCGGCGACAAGCTGATTTTGACAAAGAGCGCTGGCATCGAAGGCACAGCCATATTGGCTTCTGACCGCGAAGAGCAACTCAAAAAAGTCTTCAGCCCGGCACTCTTGGACTGCGCCAAAGGCTTTTACAGCCAGATCAGCGTGGTGAAAGACGCCTTAACCGCCTACAGGACGGGCGGAGTGCACGCGATGCATGACCCAACCGAAGGCGGCGTGCTAGGCGGCATTCACGAAATGGCGGACGCGGCGGGCTTGGGCGTTAGGGTTTTTGAGGAGAAAATCTCGGTGGAACCTGAGACGGCTAAAATCTGCCGTTTCTACGAGATTGACCCGCTGCAGCTTATCGGTTCGGGCGCGTTGCTTATCGCCGCCGAGCCACAGGGCGCAGACAAAATAGTTGAAGCCTTATGCAGGGAGCACGTTTACGCTGACATCATCGGCGAGTTCAACCCGAACCCCAACAAGCGCATACTTATGCGTAAGGACGGCATAGGGGACATGCTGCCCAGACCCGTCTCAGACCACGTCTGGCTTGCTTTGACACGCTAAAAAAACGCCCTGCCGAATCCCCAAAAAACAAGTATGTTTGTTTCAAAGGTTTTTCTATCCATGCCTCTAATGGAGGCACCCTACCGCTTTGAAGGGCAACTTCAATGTTGGCGTCCCTGCAGCCCCACCTGGTAAAGTGCGTAGCCTGAGTAGAAGGCGTAGGCAGCTAGAAGTTTGCCGATTACTCTTGAGTCGCCAAGCGTCAACGCTTCAGACATCAAGCCTACGCTGCCTCTGAACGTCCACACGTTGGGCGGTCGATAGTGAATGCAAAACGGGACGTAACATGGAACCGCGCGGAACCCTTTGCTTTCAACCCAGTCTTTGATGTAGGCGTCTTCGTAAACGTGGAGTTTCTTTGGAATGTCTATGTCCTTGACCAACTCGGTTTTGATGAGGGTGTCATGTGTTCCGCCTCGAACCTCAAAAATTTTCCTCGTGAGCACCAAGAAGATTTTCATGGCTAAGGGGCTTCCGATTGTTGACCAAACCTCTGTTCCCCATACTAAGCCGACGTCTGCGGTTATGTACTGCTGGGCTTTTTTGAACCAGTCGTGGCAGAGCACAACGTCGCTGTCTACAAACAAAAACCATTCTGTTTTGACTTCTGCTATGCCTTTTTGGCGTGCGGTGGCGCGGTTGCCCTTGTCCAAGATGACTTTTACGTTGTGGTATTTCTCGTTAAACCAGTCGGCTATTTCCAGGGTTTTATCCGTTGAGTAACCGTCAACCACTATCAATCTTGCAACTGGAACGTTTCGGTAAACAGACTCTAAGCAGTCTTTGAGTTTTCTTTCGCTGTTCTTAGTCAACAGCACAACGTCAACAGAGTCCATCATCGCACCCGCTTCCTTTCCCAACCGCTAACTGATTATTAATTCATAGTGGTATGCAGAACCGCTTAAAAAACAGCTTGCTTTGCGCAGTCAGTTAAGGTTGAGGCGTTTCGTAAAAATTGACGCAAATGCTAGGTTAACGATGAGCAGGTTGTAGTGCCGCAGTCGCCAAAAAACGCAAATTTTTTCTTTATTGAACTTTGTTTTAGTCGGTCGAAGAAGCTTTTTCGAACAGGACGTTTGGGCTCATCAGGTTCTCTTGTAGGAGTTTTTTGAGTTCCTGCAGCGAAATGTTCGTGACGAAAAACGGAAGCTTGTACCCGCCTTTCTTCAGGAGGCGCCTGATAACCCTGTTTTCCTGAACCTTGTCCTCGAAAACGACGAATCTAACCCTGAAATTGTTCTGCTCAAGAATGTGCAGCAGCTCATCCATCCTTTTGGGAGACATGAATGGAAGCCCGTAATGCAACTCAACAAGAAGCCTAACGTCGCCCTTGAGGGTTTCAGGCATTCCCTTGATGATTTGGTACTCCCAGCCTTCAACGTCCATTCGGATAAGCTTTGGACCCTTTTTGCCTTTGAAAAATGAATCAACTGTCTCAACGTGCACTTTTTGTGCTCCCAGTATTTTGCCGCCGACCGCGTACTTGTTCATGGCGCACCAGTTGGACTCGTTGCAAACAAAGATTTCCGATTCTTCAACTTTGTCCCCGAAGGCAAAATTATACGTGGACACGTTCTTTAACTTGTTAATCCGAAGGTTCTTCTCCATTAAGTTGAAAGTTGTTGTGACAGGTTCGACTGCGTAGACTTTTCCCGTTTCGCCTACAAGCTTCGATTCGATCAGCACGTAATATCCAATGTTGGCACCGAGGTCTAATGCAACATCACCCTCTTTGAGGATATGTGACTGAATCAGGTAGTCCGTGCAGAGAGGCTCTCTTTTCTTGTACAAGTAAAGGTCATAGTTGATGCCGCCTTGCCTAGGGGACAGAATCATCTTTGAATTGTTAACTTCAACAATGCTTTTCTCAGGCAAGTAAACTATGCGTTCAGTTGCGTACTTTAATGCTATCCCCAAAATCATGGATGCAGTTTTGCCGAGACCGTTTTGTTTAGTCAGCTTGATCGTTCTTAAGAAGGGCACCGTCACTGCATCATCCCCCGCACGCCAGTTTCAATTTTTGTTTATCCATGACGCATCTTTTCCAGAACTTGTTCTTAAACGAGCCGAGCCTGGAATCTGAAGCTTCATTTTTCAAGCTTCTGTTTAACGAGAACTGTGGTTGTTTCTATTAAATATGTTGCTAAACCAAGCACAAAGAACGATTAGAACTTGGAAAACTGAAGTCTGAAATAGACGGCAATTTACTGTTGCCTTGGCTTGAAGAGGTCTTGGAAGTCAGGGTTGGCTTGGCCGTATTTCTGTTGAATCGCCCTGTTTATGCTCAGCCAGTCGTCAAATATCAAGGGCCAAATGTCGCTAGCTGGAATTCGCTTGGTAACGTACTCTTTGATTGGCCCCGTCCTCTTGATTAAGCGCCTGTGCCAATCAACCTCGATTAATCCAGCTCGACGTAGATACTGCAGATTCTGATAAACACGATCTGAATCAACAGGGTAGTTTAAGCTTTTTAAATCTTCAAGTAGTGAATCAAGTGAAATCTCGTTTTCCTGTCGCAGACAAACCACCGCGGCAATATCCAAGGTTAGCTTGGTGTTAGCACTTAAGTATAGGGTTTTACGTTTCGGAACCAAAGCCTGCTCAATCCTGAACGAGTGCCGTCTGTAGAACCACCGCTTTGCAGCTTCAGCCAGAAACAGGTATGTGACAATAAAAATCAGCAAGAAAGCATAAAACAGGGGTGGGGGAGGAGCAAAACGGAAAACCCGACCCAGCACCGTATAGGGTATTATGAGGGCTGCAGCAACCACTGAGAAGCAACTGAGCACCAAATATTTACCGGGCTTGCTCTTCCAGAACGGCGTTTGCCTTGTTCTAATGATAAACACTACCAAAGTTTGAGTGAGGAGCGATTCTACAAACCAGGCTGTTTGAAATTGCGATTGCTGATGAGGCGTTGCCAACGCAACACCCGCAACGGCAGTTATAGGAATAGTAAAAACTAATGCCATGGTAAAGAAGGTGGCGTAGTCAAAGATTGAGCTGATGGGACCCTCAAGAGCCATGAAATTTCTGATAAAAGAAATGTCCCATCTTTTGGGGCGCTCAACGTATTCTTCATCTACGTTGTCTGTAGCTATCGTGGTTTGGGAAAGTGTGTACAGAAGATTGTTCAACAGTATCTGTATGGATAACATCGGCAGGAAGGGCAAGAATAATGCTGCGCCCGCTACACTAAACATGTTTCCGAAGTTTGAGCTGATACCCATCATCACGTACTTCATGGTGTTCGCAAAGGTTTTTCTTCCCTCAACTACACCCAGAGCTAACACTGTCAAATCATTTTCAAGAAGAATAATGTCAGCAGACTCTTTTGCAACATCAACAGCATTATTGACGGAAACACCAACATCCGACGTTTTTAACGAAGGAGCATCGTTAATGCCGTCGCCCATGAAGCCGACAACATGCCCGTTACTCTTTAACAAATTCATTATTCTGTCCTTTTGCACTGGAGTTACGCGGGCAAAAACGTTAGCCTCTTCCACGACGCGAGCCAACGCGTCATCATGCATTTGAGCAATATCGCCGCCGAGAACGACCCCTTTAATTTCGAAGCCAAGTTCCAGGCAGACTTTCCTTGTAACTAGCTCGTTGTCGCCAGTTAGGATTTTTAGCTCAATCCCTTCGTTTGCTAGAAGCCGCAGAGATTCTTTCGCTGACGCCTTTGGCGGGTCAAGAAAAGCCACGAAACCAAGAAAAACCATGTTGCTTTCATCGTTAACTGAGTAGGTGGCTTTCTCTTCTCTGAGTTTTTTGTATGCTACACCTAAGACTCGCAAGCCTTCTGCACTTAGGTCAAGGTATTTTTGCTCAATTTTCTTCCGAAGTTCCTCGCCGACGTCTTGTATAAGTCCGCCTATTTCACAATAATCTGAAACTTTCAGTATGTCTTCAGGGGCACCTTTTGCTATGAAAAACCTTTCCCGCTGCTGTTCAACGACAACAGAGACTCGTCTTCGCACGAAATCGAATGGGACTTCATCGATTTTCTGGAAACCTTCAATATTTATTTCTTTGTGGAAAAGTATTGCATCATCGAGGGGACTTTTTAGTCCAGTTTGGAAATAGCTGTTCAGATACGAATATAGAAGAACCTTGTCGTCATCTTTACCTTCAGCATCAACATGCATGACCAGCGAAATGCTGTTTTCAGTCAGGGTCCCTGTCTTATCCGTGCATAAAACGTTCATGCTGCCGAAGTTTTCAATAGAAGGCAAATGTTTGACTATGACACCTTTCTTTGACATGTTCACGGCGCCCTTAGAAAGGTTCATCGTGATAATCATAGGCAAAAGCTCAGGCGTCAACCCAACGGCCAAAGCAGCCGCAAAAAGCAACGATTCCACCAAACCACGATGGAACAAGGCAAGCACAATGAAAACGAAAATAATCAACACAAAAGTGAGTTGCATGATGAGGTAACTGAACCCTTTAACGCCTCTTTCAAATTCTGTTTCAGGCGGCTTAGCAACAAGCTTCTTGGCAATCTTTCCGTATTCCGTGAGGCCGCCTGTTTTCGCGACGACAGCCATTGAACTGCCACTTACAACGGAAGTCCCCATAAACAAATAATTGTCCCATTCTGTAATCGAACCAGAGACTAAGTTAACAGACTGCAAGCTGTCAGCTGTTTTTTCAACAGGGAACGATTCACCAGTTAACGCGCTCTGATTGATGAAAAGGTCTTTAGCGCTGATTATTCTTGCATCTGCAGGAGCGATGTCGCCAGCTGACAGGTAGATAATGTCGCCGGGAACAATTTGGGAAAGCTTAATCTCTTTCTTAGCGTTATCCCGCACAACTGTGGCTGTCGTACTGACCTTTTCCTTGAGAACCTCAGCGGCATTTTCAGCTTTGGATTCCTGATAATGGTCAATGCTAACGCTAATCATTACGATGACAAATATTATGGTAAAATCAGGAATGTCGCCAGTGGCGCCAGCGAAGGCAGCCGCAGCCAAAAGGATGAGAATCAAGGGGCTTTTAAAATGTAAAAGAAAGCTAACGAGGCTGGACCGTTTCATTTTGCGCGCTAATTCGTTTGTCCCGTAAATATTGATTCTTTGTTCCGCTTCTTCGGAACTGAGACCCTGCTGCGAAGTTCCAAGCCGAGACAATAATTCATTCGCTGGCAGAGTCAAAACTTCTTCCGTTGTTACGGGAAGCTGCGCTAAAGGAACATTTTCTTTAACCGTGAATATTTCTGGGTTGCTTTGCGCGCCGTTAGCCACGGTTCTCCCCGCCAGTTTCCTTGCTCAACAAAGGGCAAAAGATTCTAGCATACAAGCAGCACACATCATTTATAAAAACCCTCGCAAGAAATTGAGCACGCAAACCAGAAAAAAGCCTAAACGGCATGGAAAGCGGCTGTTTTTCATAATTAGAAAAAGTTCGCGGAAAAATCGAAAATGGATAATTGTTTTTATAGCTCTAACCTGAATAGTCTAAACATCTACTGAGCAGCTAGTGAAAAACTATTTGACCCTACACATTAAAAAAGCAGCATCTGTGGCAGCCCGTTCGCTTGCACCAGGTAAGCCTCATCACGCACAATGGCTAGTCACGAAAAAATGCAATTACCGTTGCGCGGGATGCAACGTTTGGAAAGAACCAGACGAAAAGGAGCTTTCAGCTGAAGAAATAAAAAAAGGGTTAGATATTCTTAAAGAACTCGGAATAGCCGAACTCGTCATCTCAGGCGGAGACCCACTTCTCAGAGACGACATCGGCGAGATAATTGATTACGCAACAGATTATTTTTTCACGACAGTTTACGATAATGGCAGCATGGCTGCGCAAAAAATTGATTGCCTCAGAAACGTGGATTTCGTCGCGATTTCAATAGACAGCTTAGACGAAGCAAAAAACGATTCCATCAAAAACGTGCCAGGCGCATGGAAGAGGGCAATGGAAACAGTTGAGAAGCTTCACAGCGAGGGAATAAACGTTAGTGTTACGCCGACAATTTCTCGAAAAAACCTCAATGAAATACCGGATATAACTGCATACTTCACCAAGAAACGCATCCCCGTTTGGTACTCGCTTTACTCGTTTGATCATTCAGCCACTGAGAATCAGCTGTTCAAGATCGGAAAAGAAAATGACGAGTTTGTAATCACGGATAATCACGCCATGGCTGAACTCTGGGGATCCATACTTGAAATGAAAAAGAAGAACAGCAGAATCCTCATGACGAAAAAGCTTCTCAAGGCGCTAAGAACCTTCTACTTGGAAGACAAAAGAACATGGAAATGCCAAGCACTCAACAACTTCTTCGTCATTGACCCTTTAGGAAGAATCGCGGGATGCCACGAAAACGATTTTGTAGGTTCAGTGTTCGATTTGCCTAAGGCGTGGAAAAGCCAAGAATTTAAAGACTCGCGTAAGGCTTACAGCGAATGCACAGGATGCAACTATTTGTGTTACATTTTCTACTCTTTGCAGGGAGGCCCGATTGGAAATGTGTCTGTGGCTTTGGACCAGTGGAGAAACGCCGGATTAGTAATCAAGAAACAAGCTAAAACTCCATGTTCGGAAGAGTAGAGAGATAACCCGCGTTTTTTATTGCGAATGGAAAAACCTGTTCTTGCGTTTCTTCAATGTCAACGATCGGGATTTTCGCCAGCCCAAACGTTATTTTCACGGGATTATCAATTAGGATTCTTGGGCCTGCGTCTTTGGGTTTTTTCAATTCAATGATTGCGGGAAGAAAAAAGAGCACGATCACCATCGTCACTACAGTGAGCGTAGAAGCGGCAAAGGTGTCTAAAACCTCACCTGAAATCATTAACATCTCGTAAAAGCATGTATGCCTTAGTTCTTAATATAACAGTTTCCATTGCCCGAATGCTGCGTTTTAACCCAGACAATGTTTTTTCTTCCAAGTATTTTTGAAGCCGCCACGTCAAAAAAAGCCTTCAGGCAGATTGGTATGTTATAAAAGAAATTAAATATCAAAAGGGGAATAAGCCACTGAGTTCTTGCTCTGCCGTCCAAGTATGTGCCTACGCCGATTTCAAAAAAAGGAGCAAAATTGCCTACAAAACTGTAAAGGCAGATGGGAACAAACAGCCAAAGAAGACTGGCAAAATTTGAGCCGACTAAAATCAGCGATAAACCCGTAAGCAATGACAAGAAACCCATGATAGGCATAAAATAGACACAAAGCAACAGTAATGCATCAATTTTCTCTATTGAATTCAATTTTCGGCTTTTCAGAACGTTCCATGAGTGCTTAAAGAAACATTGCATGTGACCCTTTGCCCATCTTAACCTTTGGCGCCTGTAGGATTTCCAGTTATCAACTGCCTCTTCGTAGCATTCCGCGTCCAAGTTGTAGCGAATTTTGTAGCCTGCGAGATAAACGCTGAAAGTTAAGTCAGTGTCTTCAGCCAAAATATTCTCGTCCCAACCATGAAGGCTTTTCAGCAAGCTGCTTCTAAAGCCGCCGGCTGTCCCACCATACTGCGTAATTAGATTCAAGTTTTCTCTGGCTTCTTGGTCAACGCGGTAGCCGCCTATCCTCTCCAACGCTACGAGCCGAGTGACGATGTTTTGCGGTTCATTTAAAACAACGACCCTTCCCTGTACTGCGCCAACCGTCGGATCGGCGAATTCGCAGGTAAGCTTCTCCACGATGTCTCTTGTCGGGTAATAGTCAGCGTCAAAACAAAGGATCACTTCGCCGTTTGACCTGTTAAAGCCTGCGTTGCAAGCCGCTGATTTTCCTCTTCCGCCTGTTTCCTTGTCTCGGTGAAGCACCTCGATGAAAGAGCACCTGCTTTCATAATCGTCAGCGATTGCCCCAGTTTTATCAGATGAAGCGTCGTCGACGACCAAAACCTGCAGTTTATCCTTGGGATATGTTAACTCAGTAACCCGCTCAAGCAACCGCCCGATTACTTTCTCCTCGTTATGCGCGGGAATTATGATGGAAACTGTTGGTTCAAAAGATACGGTTTCACTTTTGGGCTTTCTTTTTCTGTTGGCACCTCTCAAGACGGTTAGAGTGAAGATGTAGTGCCTGACAAGGTACGCCATCATAAACCCAGTTAAAAATATGAAAAAGATCTCAAGAACCCATTCAATCACGGGGTAACCTCAGAGTATCTTTTGCCATGGTGCAAAACTGTCAGGCTTAAAGCCCAAAACGAAACTATCCAAATTGAACTCAGAAAAGGAAAGAAAATGGTGTAGAGACAGAGAAATATTTTGCCAAAAAACTCTGTTGCCGCAACCGCAAAAATTGTAAATACAAAGTTCCAACAGAGCCCCGTAACGTTCCCTAACGCTAAGAGACAGAGTTTTAGGTTAAGACTCCCGCTCAGCTGGAATGGCAGAGAAACAAAAAGCACGTTGAAAATCAATAGTGCAATGGTGGATTGAAGGTTGTTTATGTCAAAAGAGATCGCTAAGCAAATCGTTACCGCTCCTCCAAGTAGGAACGATGTGAGGTACTTTAGTGCTTTCGCCTGCCCATTTCCCCCTTGGAACTGCTCTAAATAGAACTAGATATGGTTTCACGTTTAAGGTGTCTGAAACCCTGTTATAGAAGAAAGTTCTATTTAGACGCACGCAACGCGAGGAATAACAACGTCGTCAATTACTCTGCACAAAACCTCAAACACTTCATCTGCACTTAAATTATCAGTATCCAAAACCAAGTCAAACGGCGCAAAATCTTCTCCTAAAACGAAACCGTAAAGCTTCTGGTAAATTGCTTTCGTCCTAGCTTCCTTCTCCTCCAGAACCCCAAACGCTTCACTAACTGCTATTTTGTCACGCTCAGCAACTCTCGCCGCTCTCTTCTCAAGTGAAGCCATTAACCAAATCTTAAAGCCGCCTTCAAGCAGCCACGGCATAGTCCAACTGTCCAGTAGGACATTTCCTTGGTCAGCGTATTCTATGAGCTTGGCGTCTACAGCCTTATCGAATTTAGGGTCGCTTAACCGTTCCTTAAGAAAATTCAAGCCTTCCGAGCTTTCCCACCAGCCCTCACGTGACGCGTCATAGCCTTCTTCCTTCGCCAGTTCCTTGAGCGCGTCGCCGCCCGAATAACATTTGAGATTATATTTCTTCGCAAGCTTCTTAGTCAGCGTACTTTTTCCAGTTCCAGCCATCCCGCAAATGCAGATTACCAACTTTTTGTCAGAAACACATGCCTTTGAGTCTTTAGCCATTAACGACACCACGTCTTTTGCGGTTAGGGTTCAATCGGCATTATACCAAGTATGCGTGACGCCAAGATCCCTATGAAGAACGATGCGATAGGGTACCAGTAGACAACGGGGAGAGCGCCGAAGCCTGGCAAGTAAACCATTGAAGTCACTCCGTAAGTGGGAGTCAAGACCAAAATCCAAATGAAGATGTACAGAAATGATACGGCAAGCTGGACCATTTGAGGCTTCATCATTTTTGCCTGCATGTTATTGATTTGAGATTGCCGTTTCTTGAGTTTTTCCATCTGCTTTTTGTCGTTAGATCTCGCGGCAGCCATTGTTTCCTGCCTGTATTCGTTCATTTCCTTCTGCATAACACGGTACTGTTCCCAGCCTATGAAATAGTTGATCAAAACCCTGTTCAAGGCAGTGTTTAGGAAGGCGATTCCAGCCGCGATGACTAAGATCAACAACGCATCTTGAAGAGAACTTATCACAATTGAAGAGGTTACGTCATTGGTGAATGTTTGGGGAACATTCGTTCCCGTTGTGGTCGTGTTTTCGTTAATCCCAGCCACCCACTTATATTTCCCTTCCGGCAAGGGGTTCCTTGCGTTAAAGGTAAGGGTGAGGCTCTGACCCGGGCTTAACCCTTGAGTGGACCCGTAAACAATAATGAAATAGTTGCTTTTGCCCGTTTGCAGAGTCGTAGTCCAACCTTGCGATGCTGGCGAAGTTACAACTATGCTTCCTACGTCAGTGTAGCCCGTTGGCACAGTTATGTTTGCGCTGCCAATGGTGACAGTGCCTGTGTTGCTTATGCCCAGCGTGTACGAAGTGTGCTGCCCAACTGAGTAGGAGTTGCCGGAAACAGACGCTGTGCAACCAAGACCGCTAGCAGCCGACGCCGAACCAGTGAAGAGGCTTACAGCTGCCATTGCAACAAGCGCAAATAGCAGGGCAATAACCATTTTCTTAATTACTTTCATGCATTCTTCTCCAGTTTGCTAACAGTCACTCGCAGTTTGTCTTTGCGTAATGCGTAACTTGTTTCCTTACTAATAACCGTTTTTGCTTCCCAACGTTGCAAGCTGCCAACAAAAACACGTTACCAAAGGCATTGGCTTAGCGGGGCTGCGAGGCTCGAGAGAACTTGCTTGTACGTCTTTTTGGGAAATTGGATTATATGAAGTTCTATATATAGGAAATTCTATATAGCTGAGGGAGAAAATCAGGCGTTTTTCGCTCAGAGCTAAACGTGAATTTTGGTCTATGACTAGCGGTTAAAGGGGTAAACCTTGTTTGTCTCTAAGTACGTCAGCGATTCGTCGGTTTTCCTTATTGTTTCGGTTTCGAGGACGATTTCTGGGTTAACTCGGTGTTTCTCTAGGACGGCGGTTAAGGCTTGCCAGTTGATGTTGCCGCAGCCTATCTGCAAGTGCTGGTCTGAGTTTCCCATGTTGTCGCTGAAATGCATATAAGGAATTTGCTTGCCCAGTTTTGCTACCCATTCTTCGATGGGTACTTTTGAGAAAGCGTTTATGTGACCTGTGTCCAAGCAGACTTTCAGGCGAGACATGTTAACCTCGTTTAAAAGTTTCTTTAAGATTTCAGGTGAGGGCTCCCAGAAATTCTCCAAAAGCACGGTAGCTTCATAGTTGCCAAGAACTTCCCGCCAGAAAGCGGCGTTTCTCGCTATCCAGTTGCTCCTGTAGAGTTCGCCGTAAACGAAGGGATTGAAGTTAGCGTGGAAAACCACGTATTTGGCGTTGAGGGATTGGGCAATGTCCATGTTTCTGAGGATTCGCTGTTTTGAAACTTTCGCTATTTTGCTGTCGTTGCTGTGTATGCAGATGTCCTGAAACACGCCGTGAACTGACACTTTGCCTGCGAATGAGGATAGTGCGCGTTGATGCCCCTTAACGAGGCTGCGCCAATTACTGTCTAACGCGTTAGCGTAGGCGAAGGTTCCCAGTTCAAGGTTGCAGCCGTGTGCTCTTGCGAATTTAAGAAAATCTTCAAAACAATACTCAGCATGCTCCGCTATGCCGCGGCTCTTCCAAATTCTAGGCTGCACATATATCATTGACATTGCAATTTCCCATGCTTAATCAGCACAATCCCTTATCTGCTTATCGCACACAAACGCATAGATCAATTAGAAAACTGAGGGACAGGCGCTTTTTTCCAAAACAAGTAAACTTTGGTCTGCATCAATACCCCGGCAATCTTGATTAGTTTCGCGACCTTCGCGTTGTCAGCGTTTTCCAAGCTTCTGAGATAGTCGGACGTTTTTCCGAAGGGCTGTCCACAGAGGAGTTCCTGTCTGAACCTTAAATGCTTGTTCTTAACAAACGCCTCTTTTAACTGACGCATTTGCTGGGGGTTTAAGCCGTCGAGTTTTCCCCGCACGTAGCTTTCACTGCCAAGAAAGTGCAGGTCAAAACCCAGTTGTGAAAGCGTTTTTGAGACCTCCACTACGGAGCCACCGGACTGTTGCTGAGCTATTTTTTGCATGCCAGCCTTCTCCGCGAAAGGCGAATACTTCGGCATGACCGCAATCAGCTCCACGCAAGGGGTTCCGGCTAGAGGAAGCGTTTCGCCTATCAGTTTGGCGCCTAAGCCGATTGTTCGGTACTTCGGATGGATTACCACTCGGCTGATGATGCTCAGTTGCCTGTTAAGTTCCTCAATCGACAAGTTGGGGAGCACGAGACGACGCCCAAAGCAGCGCGGCGGCGGATAGCTGTAAACGACGACGCCGCAAAGTTCGTCGCCTCTAACTAGCCTGAAGATTCTGCGGGGAGCCGCCGTTCGGTGACCACGGTAATGGAAACGGCTAAGCCTACGCCAATCCTCCATGGTTCCTTGCTCCACCCTCATTTCTCTGATTAGGCTGCACTCCGCCGCTGGCTTGCCATGGAAGTATTTAATTTGGATTTCTTCGCCGAAACGCTTATGCACGTGCACGCTGGGGGCAAGGTCCTCGAACAGGTCGCTGTGGGTTGTGGCTGCAATTACCGCTTTGCCCTGTTGCCGAGCGATCTTCTGTAGGTTAAAAGCGATGATCTTCGCTGTATCACGATCCAAGCAAGCCGCGAACTCGTCCATGAGCCACCACTGCTTGCCGCTTTCGATCAGCTTTGCGATGCGGTAACGGTACTTCTGCCCGTCGCTCAACTGATTGTACGTGCGTAGAAACAGGAAGGCGTCGTTTAACCCGACTTTGCTCAGCAACTCCAAACCTTCTCCAACCGTGGCGCCAACCGTTTCAATCAAGGGCTTGTCAGCGTCAATTGCAACTTCGGACAAATCCACGGCTTCACCGCCCAAGTCCGCCCTGATCGCATGCAGCAACACGCTTTTTCCGCTGCCGCTGTCCCCGCTGATGTACACTATGTCGGTTGGGCTAATCTTGATTACGGCGTCTAAAACCTTGAACTTCTGTGCTTCGTCAATGCCGAGACCGAACGCTTCAGCCACGACAACACTTCGGGGAGTTACCTGCGCACGGGTTTCGTAGCTGATGTCAAACGCAAATTTACCCGCTGCTCTGTCGTAGGTTCTTCGAAACTGTCTAATACGGAAAACTTCACGTCTTCTTCGCAATCTGCATAGCCTCCGCAAACAACAATTTAAAATGCCTAAAAACAGATTTTACCATAGCATTCAAGCATGCCGTGGTAAACGAAACTATCTTGTCACACCTGTGACCTGGCGCTTTTTGAGTTTCCTGCGCAGTTCTTCAAGTTTGGCTCTACGTTTTTCTTCCAACAAAAACACCGACCACTATCCCAGTTAAGCCTGTGATGGCGCTGAAAACTTCGCTGTTCCAACCGTGAAGAAAAGCCATGTTGGCAATTTCAAGCGCTGAAAGGCAAGCGGTCATGGCAATCCCGAACTTCACCAAGTAAACCAGCGTCTCGTCAGGCTCCTCCTCTACGAAGCGCCCCCGTTGAAACCGCCTGCGAGTTAAGGCGTGCTTAATCGGGTCGGCCATCAAGGCTTAACCTCTGCTGAAACTTCCTTCGCTGAAAAGTCATGGAACGATTAATCGTCCGATGCCCTCCAACCATGAAGCTGCTAACGAGTTTGCCAGCGGTTTCTTTCGGAACATGTTCTTTTATTATGACTGAAACGTTGAGGACCCAGCCAAGCGGGATAGCGGTGTAGTCCAAGTCGAAGATGCCGTCTGCATAGCGGAAACTGTTTTGGGCAAGTACGATGTGCTTTGCCTTGACTCCTAAGACGCCGATGAATATGCCCCAGCTTTTAACTGGTATGTCAATAGTTGCTCCGCTGTCCATGCTTTTGCCGACGCTGGCGTCACACCACTCTATGGTCAGTAGGTCGCCAGGAGTCAACAAGTCAAGTTGTTTCTTCAGTTCCTTCTTTTTTTCTTTTGGTTCCAAGATTTCACCATTCAATTATCATTATAAAAAACAAAAAAATGAAAACTCAAAAAGGGTTTTGTAGGGCAGCTAAGTGCTCTGTGCTGGAGTGCTCGGCGAAGTTGAATTTACTTGTTCGTAATGTAGGGCTGCGGTTAAACCGATGACTATTCCCATCAGCACCATGCTGACCGTGACGGGCGTGTTCTGGTCTATCAGGTAGGTTAAACCCGCGATTAAACCGACGATGAACGCCAAAGCAACTCCATGGTTTAGACTGAACGAAACTTTATAACTCATACAATCACCCCCGCGCTTTTGGTTAAGCGATGCGTTTTAAGGAAAAAAGGGC